>Ga0255761_10000061_pt1 | contig 94149 bp, 90 predicted proteins | sample 071ome_29_FD_179961 | JGI IMG/M metagenome (GOLD analysis project Ga0255761, IMG submission 179961) | Coastal salt marsh microbial communities from the Groves Creek Marsh, Skidaway Island, Georgia - 071407BT metaG (version 2) | ecosystem: Environmental > Aquatic > Marine > Intertidal zone >... | reverse complement strand
GAGCATTCAGGTATGATGTATTAAGTAAATCATCATCATTATCTTCTCCTGGAATCCACTCATTTTGACTTAACCATGAAGCATTTGCCCATAGTCTTAAATCAGAATTTGCAAAGTAATCTATACTAATATCACCTCCAAAGTGAGATCTTTTAGCATCTCCCTGAGTAATATATCCTGTTGTAATGTGGGTAATTCCATCTCCTTGAGGAACTCTATCAGACTCAACAGCACCTATAGCAGGAAATAATGGACCTAATTGACCAACAAAACCTGCACCACCTGCTTGAAAGGCAGAATTTATTCCTCCTATTACTGGTGTAGCTTGTGCAGCTAGTGCAGCAGGAAGAGCAGCAGCAACAGCTGTAGCTACAGAAGGAGCAACGCCAGGAATACCAGTTGCAGGAATACCTAATGCAGCATATTGAGCTGATACAGCAGCTGTTACACCAGCAGTTACGGCTGGAGTTAAAGCAGCATTTACATATGCAGTAGCATCAGCAGCAACAGCTGCTCCTAGATCTCCTGGAATATTTGAACCAACTAAAGCATATACATCACCAATTGCATTAAAGTTTGTGAAACCAGTATTAACATATGAGTATAAATCAGCGCTTACTCTTAGTTTTTTACTAAGAAAACTCGTAACTCCTACTTCAAAGTTTTCTACAGAGCTGAATCTTCCAGTTCTTGTATTTCTATTACCAGTAGTTTGTGAAGGGTCAAATGGGTCATAAGGACTTAAAATTCCTGAACCACCTTGTGGACCTGCATAACTAGCAAAAAACGGAGTTAATAATGGTTGTAAAGCAGGAACTTGTGCATACAAACCTGCAAGAGAAGCAGATGCAACAGCACCATAAGGAATTGCCAATGGTAATCCACCACCTGCAGCAGATACTGGAATGTCAATTGGTAAACCAGCTAAATCAATTACTTGACTTGATGGATCAGCAAAACGCTGTGGAGTGCTTTGACCGCTTAACCATGAATCTAAAATTCCAGGGGCTTGAATAGCTACCGGGAAGTCTATATACATTTGAAGTGCAGAAGGACCTGATAAGGCTTTGTTATAAGATAGTCTCCAAGTAGTTGTTTCTGATGGCTTATAAACAAGAGCAGCTCTAGGAGCAAACTCTCCAGCACTTATAAAACTTGCTTGATCATATCTACCTGCTACAACTAAGTCCATATTATCAGATAAATTAAGTGTACCTTGTCCGTAAAAACCATTAGTTATATAATCATCAGTATCTTCATTTCTACCCCATAAAGTATATTCAGAGTCAGAATCAGTATCTCTATAATCATATCCTACTGTCCATTCTGAGTCAAAAAGCCATGGCATATCAAAGTTATACTGTATTTGTGCTTCTATAGTCGTTCTTTTTGCAACCTGACGAAAACCTGAACCGTATAAAAATGTTGGGTTATCATCTCCACCACCATCATTATGGTCAATGAATGCTTGTGCATACCAATTACCCATTGTTGCTTGAACTTGTCCCCAATATGTATTACCGTCAGCATATCCAATACCTAGATCTTGAAAGAATAAACCACTACCATTACTCATACCTGCGCTAACTTGATAGTTAGTATCATCACTTGGTCTCCATTCTAGATTTGTATCAAAAGCAACATTACTATAGTTGTCTATAATTGCATTTCCTCCAGTAAAGTCATAAAGTACAGTACCATTTTGAGAAAGAACAGGATCAACATATTTATTTGTAATAACAGGCTGTCTAATTATGTTATTCATTGGAATACCATTAGCAGCTAACTCTGATTCATCATCATAAACGAAATCATCACCAGAATTAACTCTAGCATTAATTTTCCATCCGAAAGTTTTATCATTATTTGCTCTAGCAATTCTAAATTCAGAACCAACAGTGTTTAGTTCTCCAGCCCATAAAGATGCTGAAGTACCTGTATAGTCTATAGGACTCTTACTTCTGAAATGAACTACACCAGAAGTAACACCAGGTCCATATAAAACACCTGCTGCACCTCTTACAACCTCAACAGAAGCAAGATCTAAATTAGATAGTCCCTGTTGAAAACTAAAGAAAGTTCCAGCTGCTGGAGTTATTAAACCTCTGTTATCTCTCATTACATATGTAGATGTACCAAAAGTTCCTGATCCAGCTCTCATTTCTAGATTCAAAGAGTTAGCAGTTTGTTGTTGTATTTGAACACCTGGAACAGATACAAGAACTCTAGTTGGCTCTGCTACCTGAGGTGAGTTTTCAATCTGCCTTGTAGAAATTACACTAACAGAAGCAGGTGCATCAGTTACTTTTTGGGCACGTCTAGAAGCTGAAATTATTACTTCTTCAAGGTTTTGCCCCGCAGATAGCATCACGTTAATATCTTGATTTGCTGAAGTTACTTCAACACGTTCCGCACTATAACCTACGTAACTAATAACAATTGTAAATGGGAGATCCTGACTTGTGTTTAACGAGAAATTCCCATCAAAATCAGTAACAGTCCCAATATTTGTTCCATCAATGACAACATTTACTCCTGGTATACCACTCATATTTTCTGAGTCACCAACTGAACCAGATATTTGAGTTTGAGAATAAACACTACCAAACAGAATTACAGCCATAAAGGCTAAATAATACTTATTTAAAATATTTTTCATATTAATTAGGTTTTGTTATACTAAAGTTAATTCTTAAGTCTAACTAGTTTATTTGTTTTATAGACAAGAATAATGATGGGAGTTATTGGTTTTTAAATGTCCCTTCACTATACTTAGTCTGATTTAAACTTGAAGTTAATATAATTTTTTCCATCTGACAAAAGAAAAATTAATTCAGATGATATTTTAAATTGATCTATTTTCTATAAAATGGGTTATTCAAAGATGATTTTTTCTTCAGATTCATGCCACTCTAGATATTTGCTTGAATATTTATCCTGAATTTTTCCTCTTTTTAGTTTTTGAGTTGGTCCAACTATTCCATTCTCTTGTGTCCATTCATCTTTAACTATAATTAATGTAGAAATCTTCTTATAATTAATAAGCTCACTGTTAACTTCATCTAATCTACTTAATAACATTTCTGAAATTTCTTCACTTGAACATTTTTTACCTATATCTGATAATTGTACAAGACATATTGGCTGAGCAATACCTAGACCAACAACACAGACTTCCTCAATCTCATTTATATTTACAAAATATTGTTCTAGAGTTAATGGCTCAATATACTCCCCTTTAGATGTTTTAAAACTATCTGCAACCCTACCTGTGATATGTAGATAGTTATCCTCATCTAAGAATCCTTTATCACCAGTATGGAGCCAGCCTCCCCTGAGTGTCTTTTCACTAAGTTCTTGATTTTTGTAATAACCAGTCATTACAAAAGGTCCCTTCATTAAAATTTCACCAGTTTCTTCATCAATTTTTAAATCAACTCCTTTTTGTGGCTTACCTACGGTATGTAATTTTTTAAAGTCTTTACCATCAACAGAGCTACATATTGCACAGTTCTCTGTCATTCCGTAACCATTAGTTATAAATACCCCAACTTTTCTAAACCACTCAATTAACTCAACTGGCATAGGTGCAGACCCTGAAACAGCAATTCTAGTTCTAGTAAAACCAAGACCTTTTTTAATAAGTTTTTTTAATATTCCTGACAATATTGGGATTTTAAGTAAAACATCTAATTTTTTTTGAGAAAATTTAGATAAAATTCCAACTTGCAATTTTGTCCACACCCTTGGAGCAGCAGCGAAAACATGAGGCTGTACAGCTTTTAAATTTTTTCCAAAAGTATCAATTGATTCAACGAATGAAATCATACCTCCATATCTAAAAGAAGTCCACTCAATTACAACTCTCTCAAAAATGTGATTCAAAGGTAGGTATGATATAAAATCGTTATTTCCATCATGTTTTATTCCTAACGGATTATTAGGATCATCTAACACAACCTTGATTCCATCGATTGCCTGGTATGTAAGCATTACTCCTTTAGCATTTCCAGTAGTACCTGAGGTAAATATTATTGTCCACAGATCTGATAATTTAGGTTTATTGGGATTTTTAATTGGTTCATGACTATTAATAAAATCATGCCACTTAAAACCTTTTGTTACCTCAGAACAACCCTTGTAATGAGGGAATGTAATTATTGGCATATCATTTGGTAAATCATTTTTAATTTCATTCCATGTTTCAATTTTACCTAAAAAAAGAGCATCAACATCACCATATTCCATTATATAGGATAATTCTTTACCATTAAGAGAAGGAAAAAAAGGAACTGACACGTAACCTGCCATAACAATTGCTAAGTCAGAGATTATCCATTCTCTACAGTTTTTTGAGTAAATTCCGATATGCGCACCATCACGAAGACCTAAAGATCTTAGACCTGAAGCCAGCCGTCTTGCCATGTCTCCAACCTCTCCCCATGTATATTCTTGCCAATCATCACCAAAAGGTTGTCTTAGGTATGGTTTATTTCTTAACTCTTCTTCCCATTTGTAAAATTTAAACTCAAATAGTTCTTGATTTGCACTCATAATCTGTTGGTTTTTAGATGTTAATTTTAAAAAAAATTAACTCACAGTTAATAAATATATAAGAATATTTTCATCTTTAAAAACATACTATATCAATTAAAATATTTAAAAAATATCTTTTTCTCTCTTTTATTTAGTATTTAATAAAGAAAATTAAATCAATTAGTATATTACAGAAGCATAAAATTATAGAGATGACTGTTAAGTATAAAAAACTTTTTGATTTAACTAATAAAGTTGCTATTGTGACTGGCTCAAGTAGAGGTATTGGTGCCTCTATAGCTGAAGCTTTTGCCGAATTTGGAGCAAGTGTAGTTTTAAGCAGCAGGACTAAAGAGAGCGTTGATAAAATTGCATCAAATATTAAAAAAAATGGTTATGAAGCAAAGGGCGTTGAATGTCATGTTGGTGATGAAGACCATCTAAAAAATTTAGTTGAAACAACCATAAAAACATATGGTAAAATTGACATTTTAGTCAATAATGCTGGGATTAATCCAGTTTTTGATAGACTTGAAAATGCAGATGATAAATTATTTGATAAAATTATTGATATTAATGTTAAAGCTGCATTTAAGCTTTCAAATATGGTGATGAAATATATGAAAGAAAATAACTCAGGATCAATTATTAATATTTCATCAGTTGAGGGACATAAACCAGATAAAGGCCTAGGAGTATATTCAATTAGTAAAGCTGCAATAAGTATGTTAACAAAGTCCCAAGCAAAGGAATGGGGTAAATATGGGATTAGATCAAATGCAATTTGTCCTGGACTAATTAAAACAAAACTTAGCTCAGCTCTATGGCAAAATGAGGAGATGTTAGAAGTTTGGCTGAAAGATCTACCAATTAGAAAAGCTGCAGAACCTGAAGAAATATCAGGAATGGCAGTTTATTTAGCATCAAATGCATCTAGCTATACTACTGGAGAGACATTTAATATAGATGGCGGATATATGATAAATTAAAAAATATAATATGGAAAAATCTTATTCAACTGAAATAGATAATTTAGAAGATCTAAATAGATATCTTAATAAAGAAATAGGAATTTCAGATTGGTTTGAAATGACTCAAGACAAAGTAAATTCATTTGCAGAATTAACTCAAGATAAACAGTGGATTCATATTGACCAGGAGAAGGCAAAACTTTATTCTCCATATAAGAAAACTATTGCTCATGGATTCCATGTCCTGTCTTTTGCATCTCAGGTAGTGTTCCAAACACTAAAGTTAAAAAATGTTGCTCTTGCTGTAAATTATGGTTTAGAAAAGGTGAGGTTTCCTAATGCTACTCCTGCAAACTCAAAGTTTAGAGGCAGGGTCTCACTAATTAATATAGAGGATGTTGAGGGTGGAGCAAAATATACTTTTAAAATTATTTTTGAAGTGAAGGGAGAGATAAAACCTGTATGTGTTGCTGAAACAATTTCACTAATATATTCAATGCCAAGTTAGAGCAATTAAAGATACCTACAATATGGACTTTCAAGATTTAAAAGATAAAATAGGAAAATTTGTAAAAGAAGAACTTTATTCATTAGAGCCCTGGATATACACCTCTGAATGGGGTGAAAAACTCCCTAAACTTAATGAGCTCAGACAAAAAGTTAAAAAAATGGGACTTTGGTTACCTCAAATATCAACCGATTATGGAGGCATCGGTCTTTCACTTGAAGAGCATGGTGAGATTAGTGAAATCCTTGGTGGAAGTCCATACGGTTTCTATGTATTTAATTGTCAAGCACCTGATGCTGGTAATATGGAAATTTTAATTGAAGTAGGGACTTCTCAGCAGAAAAAAGATTACTTAAAACCTCTATTAGAGGGAAAAACAAGAAGTTGCTTTGCAATGACTGAACCTGGTTATGCCGGATCAAATCCTGTTAGAATGGGCACAGTAGCAAAAAAAGAAAATGGAAACTATATCATAAATGGACACAAGTGGTTCACTTCAAGCTTTGATGGAGCAGACTTTGCAATAGTAATGGTAGTAACTGATCCTGAGGAGGAAAACCCTTATAAAAGAGCAAGTCAAATTATAGTTCCTATTAACTCTGAAGGAGTTGAATTTGTTAGAAATATTTCTATAATGGGGCATCCTGGTGGAGGCTGGGAGAGTCATGCAGAAATTAAATTTAAAAATGTTATTGTACCAGAATCAAATATTCTGGGTTATGAGGGAGATGGTTTTGCTATTGCCCAAAAAAGACTTGGACCTGGAAGAATTCATCATTGTATGAGATGGATCGGTATGTGTGAAAGAGCATTTACCCTTATGTGTGAAAGAGCAATATCAAGAGAATTAGAAGATGGAGTTTACCTTTCAGATAAGCAAACAATACAAAACTGGATTGCAGAGTCTAGGGCTGAAATTAATGCAGCTCGATTGTTAGTCAAAGAAACTGCAAGGAAAATAGACACATTAGGAGCTTCCAATGCAAGAGCTGAGATTTCAATTATCAAATTTTATTGTGCTAATGTACTTCAAAAAGTTGTTGATTATGCTATTCAAGTCCATGGTGCGTTGGGAGTCACAGATGATATAATACTATCATCATTTTATAGACATGAAAGAGCAGCTAGAATTTATGATGGAGCAGATGAAGTTCATAAAACTAGGTTAGCTAGACTTATACTTAAGTCATTTAAAAAATAAAAAAATCTTAAAGTTCAATTAAATAATGTCAAAAAAATTAATTGATAGTCCAACAGAAATAAGAGATGATGAAAAGCTCAATAATTCCAGGTTATTCGAATATCTTTCAGAAATTATAGATCTTGATAGTGAAAGTTTTGATATACTTCAGTTCCCCTCAGGGTACTCTAATCTCACTTATCTAATTAAGTCAAATGAAAAGGAATTCGTTTTAAGAAAACCACCTCATGGTGCAAAAATAAAATCTGGACATGATATGTCAAGAGAGTTTAAAGTTCTTTCCTCACTTAAAGATCACTATCATAAAACCCCTGGTCCAATTCACTATTGTTCTAATAAGGATATTATTGGCTCAGATTTTTATTTAATGGAGAGAGTTAAAGGAGTTATTTTAAGGAGTAACAATTATAGTCAAATCATTAAAGATAAATCTCAATTTAATTTTATTGCAGAACAGTTTGTAGACTCCTTTGTTGAACTTCATAAACTTGATATAAATAAAATTGGATTAAGTGATTTTGGAAATCCTGACGGTTATAATTCAAGACAAATTTATGGATGGTGTAAAAGATATAACAATTCAAAAACAGAGGAATTAAAGGAAATGGAAATAGTAATGGACTGGTTAATGTCTAATATATCTCAATCTAAATATATCTCATTGATACATAACGATTTTAAATATGACAATTTAATCTTAGATGAGAATGATTTATCGATCAAAGCTATACTCGATTGGGAAATGTGTACTATTGGTGACCCTTTTATGGACTTAGGGACTTCTCTTGCTTATTGGATTCAATATAACGATCCAGAATTTATAAAAGGAGTTGGTCTTAATATAACTTTAGATAGCAATAACCCAACAAGAAATACAATTCTTCGTCTATACTCTGAAAAATTTGGAAATAGTATTGAAAATATTGTCTTTTATTTTGTTTTTGGATTATTTAAAATAGCTGTAATAGTTCAACAAATATTCTATAGATATAAGAATGGTTTTACTAAGGATACCCGTTTTAAACATCTTAACCTTGTTGTAAAGGCTTACTCATTTTTAGCAATAAAATCAATTGAAAAACAGAAAATTGAACTCTGATTACACATTTAATTTATTGTTGTGATTTTTCTTAATGATTTGTCAAAATTGAATGCACTTTAGCTTTTAAAATATAATCATACAACATATATTTGCACTTTAATTTTATAAACTTAAATAATGTCAAAAAATATAGGTAAGGTTTCAAAAGTAATTGGAGCTGTTGTTGATGTTGAATTCTCATCAAAAGAAGGCATATTACCTGAGATATATGACTCCCTTGAGATTAAAAGAGAAGATGGTACCATCTTAGTTCTTGAGGTTCAATCTCACATAGGTGAAAATATTGTTAGAACAATATCAATGGATTCAACTGATGGACTTAGTAGAGGTACAGAAGTTGTTGCAACAGGTAACCCAATAAAAATGCCAATTGGTGAAGAAGTTTATGGAAGACTTTTTAATGTTGTTGGGGATCCAATTGATGGTCTTGAAGTATTACCTAAAATCAATGATGATGGAATGTCTATTCATAGACAAGCACCAGATTTTGACCAGTTGTCTACATCAACTGAAGTTTTATTTACAGGAATAAAAGTTATTGATCTTATTGAGCCATATGCAAAAGGTGGTAAGATTGGTTTGTTTGGTGGAGCTGGAGTAGGTAAAACAGTACTAATTCAGGAGTTAATAAATAACATCGCAAAGGGTCATGGTGGTCTATCTGTATTTGCAGGTGTTGGGGAGCGAACTAGAGAAGGTAATGACTTGTTGAGAGAAATGATAGAATCAGGAATCATAAATTATGGTGATGAATTTAAAAAATCTATGGAAGCAGGAGAATGGGATTTAAGTAAAGTTGATAAAAAAGCATTATTAGAATCCAAAGCTACATTTGTATTTGGGCAAATGAATGAACCTCCTGGAGCCAGAGCCAGGGTTGCATTATCTGGATTAACTATTGCTGAATACTTTAGAGATGGAGGGGCTGATGGACAAGGAAAAGATGTATTATTCTTTGTTGATAATATTTTTAGGTTTACTCAGGCAGGTTCTGAGGTTTCAGCTCTTCTAGGTAGAATGCCCTCAGCTGTAGGTTATCAGCCTACACTAGCTACTGAGATGGGCGCAATGCAGGAAAGAATTACATCAACTAAAAATGGATCAATTACATCTGTACAAGCAGTATATGTTCCAGCGGATGATTTAACTGATCCAGCACCTGCAACTACCTTTGCTCACTTGGATGCTACAACTGTGCTTTCAAGAAAGATTGCAGAACTTGGTATTTATCCTGCAGTAGACCCACTTGACTCTACCTCTAGAATTTTAACTCCTGAAATTTTAGGAGATGAGCATTATGATTGTGCTCAGCGTGTTAAAGAGTTGCTTCAGCGATACAAAGAGCTTCAAGATATAATTGCAATACTTGGTATGGAAGAGTTATCCGAAGAGGATAAATTAGCTGTTGCAAGAGCAAGAAGAGTTCAACGATTTTTATCTCAACCTTTTCATGTTGCAGAGCAATTTACCGGAATCCCAGGAGCATTAGTTGATATAAAGGACACAATTAAAGGTTTCAATATGATAATGGATGGTGAGCTTGATCACATTCCTGAATCTGCTTTTAACCTTAAAGGTACTATTGAAGAAGCAATTGAGGCAGGAGAAAAAATGCTTGCCGAAACAAAATAAAAATGTATCTAGAAATAATTACTCCAGAGCAAACGCTTTTCAAAGGTGAAGTTGATTCTATTTACCTTCCAGGTTCATTAGGAGATTTCCAAGTATTAAATAATCACGCACCTATAGTATCTACTTTAAAGAAAGGAGAAGTTAAAATAATAGGTAAATTAAATTTTGATTTTAGCGTTAAAGATCAATTTAAAATTTCTGATAAAGAAACAATACTCAAAATTGAGTCAGGAACAGTTGAGATGAATAATAATCAAGTTACCCTATTAGTTGATTAACTAATCTTAATACTTTATCTATTTCCCAGCCTTTATAAGTTAGACTCCTAATTATTTTATCTTTTAATTTTGGCGAAGACTTATCATTAGAATCAATTTTTTTTTCACATAAGTTTTTAAGCTTATCATTATAATCCTTCTCACTAATCTGGTCTAACGCCTTTTTAATATTCCAATCTGAAATATTTCTGGCCTTTAACTCATTAATAATTTTAATTTTACCCCAATTGTTATTATTAAATTTACCTCTTACATAAGCCTCAGAGAATCTAGTTTCAGATAAAAAGTTTTCATCAATTAAATAAAACAGGTATTCATCAAGATCTTTTCCAAATACTCCTAAACTATTTAATTTCCTTTTTACTTCATAATGACATCTTTCCTGATATACACAATAATTTTCAATTTTTCTTTTTACAGAAGATTCCATTATATAATATAAAAAAAACCGCTTAGAATTTCTAAGCGGTTTTATTATTATTTTTATTTTAAAATTTTAGATCTATTATTTGTAAAATTGTATTGAAGATATAAATAAGAGTCTCTAGGCACAATTTTAATTAGCCTTTTGTAATGAAAACTCCATCTATTCTTATATGAGAATAGACCCTTGTTTATATACGCTGCTACAAATGGATGAACGTGAATGTAAATTGTTCCACTTGAATAGCGCGAATTCTTAACAATATTGTTAAGTTCTGCACTGATTTTGTCAACCAGAAGAATAGGTGCTTCCACTTCCAAGTCTTTATTAGGATTTGCCTCTTTTGTTTTAATACTCATCTCAGGCCTTACCCTTTGTCTAGTTATTTGAATTAATCCAAACTTACTTGGTGGAAGAATTTTATGTTTTGTTCTATCTTTTGCCATTTCTGCACAGAAATGATCAAAAAGCTTTTTTCTGTTTTCTCTTGAAGTTAAATCTATAAAATCAACAACTATAATTCCACCCATGTCTCTTAACCTTAACTGCCTTGCAATTTCTGCTGAAGCTATTAAGTTTACTTCCATAGCTGTCTCTTCTTGTGTTTTTGATTTATTTGATCTGTTTCCGCTATTAACATCAATAACATGAAGTGCTTCAGTATGTTCAATAATAAGATATGCTCCTTTTTGCATTGAGACAGTTCTACCAAATGATGACTTAATCTGTCTTTCAATTCCATATTTTTCAAAAATTGGAGTTACACCTTTATATAATTTAACTATTGATGATTTACTTGGAGCTATAACTTTTATATATTCCTTTATTTCAGAATATAAATCAGGATCATCTAAATATATATTTGAGAATGAATCATCAAATAGATCTCTTAATTTAGACGTAGTTCTATTAATTTCTCCTAAGATTTTTGTTGGATATGAGTTTGCTTTACTAAAATTTATACAAAGTCTTTTCCATCTTAGAATTAAATCTTTTAGATCTGTTTCTAACTCACTTACAGTTTTGTTTTTTGCTACTGTTCGAATAATAACTCCAAATCCTTTTGGTTTAATATTCTTTACTAAGATTTTTAATCTTTTTTTCTCATCTTGACTTTTAATCTTTTGTGAAATCGAGATTCTCTCCGAAAAGGGAATTAGAACCATAAATCTACCTGCTAACGAAATCTCAGAACTTAATCTTGGACCTTTAGTTGATATTGGTTCTTTTATTATTTGTACTAAAGTTGTCTGCTTTGCATTGAGACAATCTTTAATTAGTCCGTTTTTTGGAATTTCATTTTCAAACTGAAACTTATTAAATGAAAAAGATTTTACTTTTTTATTATCAATTTCATCTACGAATTTTGATAACGATAAAAGTTTTGGACCTAAGTCATGATAATGAAGAAATCCATCCTTTTCGTATCCTACATCTACAAATGCAGCATTTAGACCAGGAATAGTTTTTCTAATTTTTGCAACAAAAATATCACCTACTGAAAACCTGTTTTTACCTTCTTCTTTATCAAGCTCAACTAATCTTCCTTCGTTGAGCATTGCAAAATCAACAGCATTTGAATTTGATCTTATAATCAGTTCTTTTTTCACTGTTTTAAAATTTATTTCTACAATTAAGTAGAAAGGTTAAACATTTTCGATATTTATATAACTTTCGTTATACTTTATTTCAATGAACTTGGGATGTTTAGAGTGTACCCCAGAACACTATTTCTTTTTGTGTCTGTTTGCTCTCGCTCTTTTTTTCCTTTTGTGCGTGGCAACCTTGTGTCTTTTTCTTTTTTTACCGCTAGGCATATTTGTTATTTTTAATTAGCCAACTGGCACATTTTTCTTAACAGAATCAACAAAAGTTTTTGAGGGTTTAAATGAAGGGATATTATGAGCTGGAATAATTACAGCTGTATTTTTTGAAATATTTCTACCTGTTTTTTCTGCCCTAGTTTTAACAATAAAACTTCCAAATCCTCTCAAGTAAACGTTATTATTTTTTTGGAGTGAGTTTTTAATTTCATCCATAAATTTTTCTGCGATCATTTGCACATCAGTTTTGTCAACCCCTGTTTGATCTGAAATATTTTTTACAATATCTGCCTTTGTCATTTTCTGTTATTTGATTATACTATTAGCTTTTAAGGCAAGCAAATATATAAATTTAAATTTTAAATTAGGGCCTTACTTTTATATAATTAATTTATACATATGCCTTTAGAAATAGAGCTTTTAAAATGGTACAGTTTTAATAAAAGAGATTTACCATGGAGAAAAAATAATGATCCATATAGAGTGTGGGTATCAGAAATAATTCTTCAACAAACAAGAATAGCTCAAGGCAAAAAATATTTTAATAATTTTATAGATAAATTTCCAACAATCTATGATTTAGCAAATTCAGATGAAGATTCAGTTTTGAATTCATGGCAAGGCCTTGGATATTATAATAGAGCTATTAATCTGCATAAAACCTCAAAGTTCATAGTAAATGATTTAGGCGGAAAATTTCCAACAACATATGATGAGCTAATAAACCTTAAAGGAATAGGGGACTATACTGCTTCTGCTATTTCATCAATATGTTTTAATAGATATAATCCGGTTGTTGACGGTAATGTTTTAAGGTTTATTTCAAGATTTTATGGAGTTCGAATACCAGTTGATTCTACTAGAGGAAAGAAAAAAATAAAGGAATTTGCTAATAAACTAATACAGAAAACTAAAACACCAGGAGATTTTAATCAAGCTATGATGGAGTTTGGAGCTTTATCATGCACCCCATTTCCAGATTGTCAATTATGTATTTTTAACTCAAAATGTTTTGCATTTAATAAAAACAAAGTAGACTTATTGCCAACTAAATCAAAAAAGAAAAAAATCAGAAATCGCTACTTTAATTATCTAGTGTTTAAAGATAATTTTGGTAAAACAATCATTCATCAGAGGATGGAAAAAGATATTTGGTATAAATTATATCAGTTTCCATTAATTGAACATGATTTTTTAGTCGATGATATTTTATCAAATATTGATTTTTTAGATTTCTTAAATAATAATAAACTGAAAACAAGTAATACAAAACATAAAATAATTAGATATAAACATGTTCTATCACACCAGAATTTATTCATTGCATTTCACTTAATTAATTTAAATTCAGTTATTAATGATGGGCATTATATATCTAATTTGAATGAGCTTACTTTTCCAGTACCTATTTCAAATTTTATCAGTAAGTACTTAATCTAGGAAGTTGAATTTTGTATATTTAGCCATAATTATATAAACAATGAGTGGAACATTAAATAAAGTAATGTTAATTGGCCATCTTGGAGATGATGTGAAAATTAAACATTTTGATAATGGTGGTTGTATTGCAAGATTTCCCTTGGCAACTAATGAATCTTATACAAATAAAACTACTAATGAAAAAGTAACAAATACTGATTGGCATAACATTGTTGTAAGAAATAAAGCTGCAGAAGTTTGTGAAAAATATTTATCAAAAGGAGACAAAGTCTACATTGAAGGTAAACTAAGAACTAGAAAATGGCAAGGTGATGATGGAGCTGATAGATATACTACAGAAGTAAATGTTGATGAATTTACATTTTTATCAACAAAGAAAGACTCGGGGAATAATATGGAGCAAAATCTACCTCCAGCATCTAATATTGAAGATACTGAACAAGCAGAAGATGACTTACCATTTTAAGTCTTTTAACATGAAATTCTTAATTAGTATAATTAATCTGTGATAGTTAAAATTATTTTAATTCTGATTTTTCTAATATTATCAGCATTAACCTCTGGCTGCGAAGTTGCTTTTTTTTCTCTAGATAAAACAATTATCCCTGAGGATAATAATAGTAAACTAATTAAAAGAATTGAGTCTTTATTAAAAAAACCCAAAAGGCTTCTTGCAACAATATTAATTTCAAATAACTTTATAAATATTGCAATAGTTATTTTATTTGCATCTCTAGATAACCCTTATCTAAGCTCAATTAATAACCCAATAATTGAGACTGTGATTGAGGTTGGTATAATAGGTATGCTTATACTATTTGTTGGAGACATTTTGCCTAAGATATATGCAAACAGAAATCCTTTGATATTTTCGAAGGTTATGGTGAATCCAATCTATTTTCTTGATAGGTATGTATTATTTCTTTTTAATCAACCAATGAGCAAGTCAATGAATTATCTTGAATCTAGTCTTGTTAAAGATAATCAGCAACTTTCTGTAGATAAATTATCTCAAGCACTGGAATTAACTGATTCAAAAGAGACAAGTAAAGAAGAGAAAAAGATACTTAAAGGTATTGTCAATTTTGGTAACGTTGAGACCAGACAAATTATGTGTCCAAGAGTTGATGTATTTGCTCTGGAAGCAAATAAAAACATGAATGAGATTGTAAGTGAATTAATATCCAATGGATTTTCAAGAGTTCCTGTTTATGAAGATAATCTTGACAAAGTTCAAGGAGTTCTATATGTAAAAGATCTCTTACCACATCTTGAAAAAGATAATTTTAATTGGATTTCATTACTTAGGAAACCATTATACATTCCTGAAAACAAAAAGCTTGATGACCTTCTTACAGAATTTAAAACTAAGAAAATTCATATGGCAATAGTTGTAGATGAATATGGTGGTACATCTGGAATAATAACTCTTGAAGATGTAATCGAAGAAATCTTTGGCGAGCTAAGTGATGAGTTTGATGAAGAAGATAACCTTTTTTCAAAGCTTGATGAAAATACTTATGTTTTTGACTCCAAAATTAATTTACAGGATTTTTATAGAGCTATAAACCTTAAAGATACTTTATCATTTGATCAAGTATCATCTGAAATTGAAACTTTAGGAGGTCTATTAATTGAAAAAATAAAAAAAATTCCAAGAGTAGGGCAGATTATTTATCATGATGATTACAAATTCATTGTTGAAATTGTAGATAATAAAAGAATTAAACAAGTAAAATTAATTCTTCCAAAATAATTTTTAATTGAATATTGGTACTAGAAAATGGGGAACATTAATAATCCTATCTATTATTTGGGGGAGTTCATATATACTTATCAAAAAGGGACTAACAGGATTAACTCCTTTACAATTAGGCTCATTAAGAATGATAATTACAGCCATATTAATTGTTCCATTTAGTATTAAAAAGCTTAGGAATATTCCAAAAGATAAAATTAAATGGGTGGTTTTTTCAGCATTTATTGGAACCTTTTTCCCAAATTATTTATTTGCTTTTGCTGAAACTGAGATTTCAAGTGCTATATCAGGTGTTATGGTATCACTTACACCTTTATTTACATTAATAATAAGTGTTTTACTTTTTAAAGAGCAATTTTTTAAAACACAATTTGCAGGTGTACTTGTTGGTTTTATTGGGATTTTACTTTTGGTGAATAATGAGTTTTTAATTTCTGGACTAAACTTATTATATGTTTCTTTTACAATTTTAGCCGCATTTTTTTATGCTGTAAATGCTAATATTTTAAAATATAAATTACCAGGGATTTCTGCAGTTGCAATAATTGGAATGAGTTTTATATTTCTATTTCTGCCTGCTTCAGTGATTCTATTTTTTACTGAATTTCCATTTCAAACATTTACTTCAGATCCTTTAATAATAGAATCAATAATTTACATCGTTGTATTAGCATTATTTGGAACAGCAATTGCAAAAGTTTTATACATAAAACTCCTAGCAATTTCCTCCCCGGTTTTTTCAGTATCAACAACATATCTTATTCCAATAGTTGCTATTTTTTGGGGCTTATTAGATGGAGAAGAATTTAAACTAATTCAGTTTATAGGTACATCAGTTATATTAGTTGGGGTATATCTAGTTACAATAAAAAATGATATTTTTGAAAAAAACCACTAACTAAAAATAAAATTTATTATGAAACAATTTAAAATACATGGGTTATTAACAATATTTATGTTATTATCAATTAATACTTTAAGCTCTCAAACAGCTGAGGAAATAATTGATGGATATCTCGAAGTAATTGGAGGTGTAGAAGCTATTCAAAATGTTGAAGGAGTAATAATTTCTGCATCAGCAAACCAGGGAGGTCTAGAACTTCCAATTGAAATAGTAAGTTCTAAAAATAGATCTAGTATAACAATATCTATACAAGGTCAAGAACTTAAGAACAATGTATTTGATGGAGAGGTATTATGGTCAAGCGGATTTCCTGACTTTAAGCCAGTTAAAAGTGACGAAGAAGATGTAATTAATTTTAAAAATGAACTTCAAGAATTCCCTGATGTTTTTGTTACTTATAAAGACCTGGGATATACTGTTGATTTTGATGGAACGGAAGATTTTGAGGGAACTGAGGTCTATAAAATTAAGGTGACAAAAACTCCTTATTTAGTTGATGGAGAAGAAAATCCAAATATTGATTATTACTTATTTGATAAGGATAATTATGTATTATTGGCAGTATGGTCTGAAATGCTTGAGGGTCCAGGAAAAGGCTCTGTTATTCAACAGAGCTTTAGTGATTATCAAGAAGTAGAAGGAGTATATTATCCTTTTTCATTAACATTTGGTGCTAAGGACCAACCAGGGGGACAAACTTTTGTAGTTCAAAAAATGGAAATTAACCCAGAACTCGATGATTCTGATTTTAAATTTCCAGATGAAGATAACCAAGAATAATATATCTTAACAACAATAATATGAATAAGCAAAATTTATTTTTTGTAATTACTTTATTACTTTCATTTAGTTCTTATTCTCAAGAAAAAGAACCTATTGAATTAAAAGATTACTACGGAGATTTGAATGCTAGATTTATAGGACCTGCTGTAATGAGTGGTAGAATTAGTGATATGGAAAACCACCCAACAGATCCTAAAGTAATTTATGCAGGAACTGCAGGTGGAGGTGTCTGGAAGTCAGAAAATGCGGGAGCTACTTTTAGACCAATTTTCGATGATCATTCTCAATCAATTGGAGCAGTTGAATTAGATCCAAATGACCCCGATAATACAATTTATGTTGGAACAGGTGAGCCATGGCCAAGAAACAGTGTCTCTATTGGAGATGGTTTGTATAAGTCAACTGATGGTGGACAATCATGGTTAAATATTGGTCTAAAAAATTCTGAAAGAATTTCGAACATAATAGTTAATCCAGATAACTCCAATGAAATTTATGTTGGAGTTTTGGGTGCGTTATGGTCTGATAGTGAAGAAAGAGGTGTCTATAAATCAACTGATGGTGGACAGACTTGGAATAACATATTATATATAAATCAGTCCACAGGCCTAGCGGATCTGGCTATGGATCCAAATAATTCAAATATCTTATATGCGTCTATGTGGGAATTTAGAAGAGGACCTTGGTTTTTTGAATCAGGAGGAGAAAACAGTGCTCTTTTTAAATCGTTTGATGGGGGAGAGACATGGAATAAAATTCATAATGGTTTTCCCGAAGGGAGATTAGGAAGACTTGCAATCGCAGTGGCAAAAACTAATTCAAAAATTCTTTATACAGTCATTGAAGCTGAAAAAAATGAAGATAAAGGTTTATACAAGAGTATTGATGGAGGAGAATCATGGGAACAGATTAATAATGATTTTGGAATTACAGTAAGACCATTTTATTTTTCTAGAATTGTAGTTGACCCTAAAAATGAGGATATAGTTGTTAAGGCTGGGCTTTACGGTTCTATTTCTAAAGATGGAGGTAAAACTTTCCAAAACTTAGGATTCATGCATTCTGATATTCATGACATGGTTTTTGACATCAACAATTCTGACTTGTTATATGTTGGAACTGATGGAGGAGTTTACAGATCTTGGGATAAGGGAGTAACTATGGAAATATCTGAGAATTTACCTATATCACAATTTTATCATGTAACTGTTGACAATAAAGAGCCTTATAATGTTTATGGAGGTTTACAAGACAATGGTTCTTGGTACGGTCCTACCCGTGCTTCTGGAGGTATATCTGCAAAACATTGGAATCCAGTTGGACAAGGTGATGGTTTTAGAGTTTATAAACACCCAACTAAAAATATTATTTATTCAGAGATGCAAGGTGCTGAAAATGTATGGAGGTATGATGTAGATAATAATAGAGTAAAGACAATTCAACCTTTGCAAGAAGAAGGATATGAGAAATATAGATTTAATTGGAACACCCCTATTTCAACTAGCTTTCATAATCCAGACAGATTTTTTATTGGAAGTCAATATTTACATGTATCTGATGATATGGGAGATACATGGAAAATTATTTCTCCGGATCTGACAACTAATGATAAATCAAAACAAAAGCAAATTGAATCAGGAGGACTTTCAATGGATAATTCAGGTGCTGAGAATCATACTACAATTTTTACAATCGCTGAATCTCCAATTGACGAGAAAGTAATTTGGATAGGAACAGATGATGGAAATATTCAACTTACAGTTGATGGTGGGAAGTCATGGAAAAATTTAATCAAAAACATTAGTGGTATTCCACAAAATACATGGGTGTATCATATTGAACCAAGTGTTCATGATGTTGGAACCGCATATGTGGTTTTTGATGGTCACACAACTGGAGATATGAACCCGTATGCCTATAAAACTGAAGATTTTGGAATAACATGGGAAAATATTATACCTAATAATGATGTCTACGGTTTTACTAGGAGCATTCAGGAAGATTTTATAAATCCAAATTTACTTTTTTTAGGAACTGAATTTGGATTATATATTTCTATTACCGGAGGCGACTCATGGAATAAATTTGAGAAAAATGTTCCACCTGTTGCAATTCACCATATAGAATTACAAAAGAACACAAATGATCTGGTGTTGGCTACACATGGAAGAGGTATAATCATAATAGATGATATTTCACCTCTCAGGGAAATTAATGAAAAATCTTTATCAGAGAAATTATATTTTTTTGAGAATGATAAATATGTTATGTCAGACCAAAGTGGTTTTTCAGATAGTTTTGGAAGAGAAACCCAATTTTTTGGATCAAACTCTAGCTTAAATGCTCAGATTAAATATATGCTTCCAAAGAGACATACATTTGGAAAAATGACTATGGAAATTTTTAATGAAAGTGGAGAATCTATAGTAGAATTAAGTCCAGGTAAGTCTAAAGGAATGAACTTTGTTTCATGGAACTACAGAATGAGTCAGCCTAAAGTTGCTAAGGGAAAAACTTTAGCTTTTGGTGGATTAACAGGTCCTAGAGTAAAGGAAGGAATATATAATGTTGTTATCACAAAAGGGAAGGATATTTTTTCAAAATCTATAGATGTTATTAGTGATCCTAATACAAATTTAGATTCAAATGAAAAAATGTTAAAATATGATACTACGATGAAATTATATAACTTATCTGAGGAGCTAGCATATATAGTATATACAATTGATGAAATACTATCATCTGATAAATTCAAAAAAGGAATTAAAAATAAATTACAAACTTTAAAAGAATCACTTGTTATTACAACTGGTGATAACTATGTTGGAGCAGCTGAAAATGAGTTACGAGAGGATCTACTTGATCTTTATTCAAAATTAGCTTCAAGTTATGATAAACCTTCACAAAATGATCTTGCTAATCTAAGTATAGTTGAAAATGAATTTTATAATTTAAAAAGTGAATATGATAAAATCATAAATAAAGTTGACTTAAGTCAAATCGAGTTACTCTCATATAGTGATTTTATAAAAAACTAAATTATCTAAAGTAAAAAGGGCACCTTTAAGGCGCCCTTTTTTATCATTACCTTTAATTAAAATCTGAGTCTGACGTTTCAACATTTAATTTAATAGAAGTTGCTTTAAATGTAATTCCACCAGGTATAGGAATTGCAGGACTAACCTGACTAATTACTTTGGGTAAAAGAATTCCTTCAACCTCTTCATATTCTTTATAAAATGTCTCATTAACAATTAGATTTCCTTCAACCTCTTGTGATTCAACTTCTTTCAATTTTAGCCCAGTATCAACTGAGTAAAAAACAGATTTATTATCTGTAACTTTTATCTCAAAAGCTTTTTCCCCTTCAACCTCAGACGTTCCAACAAGTTCAACTAAAGAATAATCATAATTTAATTCTGAAAATAAAGCAGAATTTATAATGGCTTGTTCAAGTTCAACTTCTGTCAATGGAATTCTCTGACCATTTACTTCATTATAGCCCTGAAACTTATTAAAAACAGTTTTAGCTATAGTTATTCCCATAGCAGACATTTCCATTAAAGTCTGATTCTGATTATTTTTTATACTATACATTTCTAAAACTGTGCCTTGAATATTAGATGTTGCTTTGATCTCAATTGATGTTACTTCTGCAAGAGCATTTTTTCCACCTATAGCTTTTACATAATCATTGATTACATCCTCAGCTGAAATATCTGAATCAATATCGTAGTTGGGTTTATCTACTAGATTTCCCTTTTTATCATAAAAGTTTATTTTAAATTTTTTATCCTGGTAACTAAGATTTTCTAGTTTATCAATTAACTCAGATCCTTTACCAGCAATAATAATAGCACCATTATTTGTTTTAAAGTATTTATTTGAAATATCTAGAATTTCATCCGATGAAACACTATTAATATTTTTTAAAAAGTCCTTGTAATAATCTTCGTTTAATTCTTCAATTTTCATATCAACAGAGTATCCAGCGATAGTTCTGGGAGATTCAGAATCTCTTACAAAATCTCCAAAATATGCAGATTTGATATCTTTAAGCTCTGTATTTCCTACTTTTACTTTTCTAATCCTATCAATTTCAGTCAACAATTCAATTACTGAGCTATCAGTTACTTCGGCTCGAGAACTTGTGAATGCATTAAAAACTGTATTAGAGTATTTATTAGTTCCAAAATTTGATCTTGCATAGTAAGCATATCCCTTATCTTCTCTGATCTTGGATTCAAGTCTACTTTCAGGCTCACCTCCTAGAATTCTGTTAGCAACAAGAAGAGGGATATAGTCTGAACTATTTTTTCTCATTTTAATTAAATTTTGGAATCGAATTTCTGATTGAATAGCATTAGGCATGTCAATGAAATGAATTTCAGTTTGATCGAAAGATTTATTTATAGAAATATCTTCATATAGAACTTCACCCTTACTCCAACCACTAAATAGTGATTCAATTTTACTAAATACTTCTTCTGCGTCAACATCACCAACAACAACCATATATGCATTGTTTGGTATAAACCTAGCTTTAAAGTATGGTTCAATATCCTCAAAATCAATATTGTTTATACTAGTTTCATCTGTATACTCAGAATAGGGGTGATCTTTACCATAGACAACAATATTCCCAACTCTGCTAGCGATTGTAGTTACACTTTTTTCATTTTCTTTAATTGATTGAAGCAGCCTGTCTCTTTCTTTATTAAATTCTTCTAAATCAAATACAGGATTAAGTAATCCATCTGCAAGTAGCTCAAGTAATCTTCCAAAATATTTTGATAAAGAAGTTCCAAAAGCTCCTGTTGAGCTTAGGTTTAAAGTGGACCCCATAAAATCAACTTCCTCAATAAATTCATCTTTTGAAATATTTTTAGTACCCTTTCCTAATAGACTAGAAGTTAACGATCCAATCCCGCTTTTACCATTTGATGAATATCTTTGAGAATCAATGAAAAGACTAAGTGATGCTCTAGGAAGCTTATCATTTTCAACAATAATAATCTTCAATCCGTTATCTAATTCTGCCTCATAGGGGATTCCTAGAACTATTTCTGGATCCGGTCCGGAGGGAGGAATTTGACTTCGGTCAACCTGAGAATAAGAAAAACTGGAAGATATGATAATTAATAGAATTATCTTTTTGATTAATGCAACATAGAGTATGTGTTTTAATTTAAATTTTCTCATTTTAATTCTGTTTTGGTAAATATTTTAGTTCTAGTCTTTGGTTTTTTCCTAAAAGTCTTTTTGCAGCATCTCTTATCTCTTGTTTGGTAATTGATTTATAGATGTCTATCTCTGTATTTATAACATTTGTATTATCATGAAAGAAATAATAATGAGCTAATGAGTTACCAATTCCTGCAACAGTAGAATTAGAGCTAACAAATCTATTCTCTATAATATTCTGTATTTTCAGCATATCATAATCTGATATTAAATCTGTTTGTAAACTATTTATTTCATTATCAATCTCATCAACAATTTTTTCCATTGAAACTTCACCCATTGGAAGAGCAAAAATGAAGTAAACTCCATAATCCTCAAGTGATAAATTTTGAGAACTAATTTGAAGTGCCATTTTTTTGTCATCCACTAAATTCTTATAAAGCTTTGAGCTTTCCCCTCCACTTAAGTATATAGAAATCATCTCCATAATATAAGCTTCTCTTTCATTGTGACCTGCAGTTCTGTATCCCAGTACATAAGCTGGAATTTGAATATTTTGATCATAGCTTTCTACCTTTATAGTTGAGTTTATTTCTTGTTCCATAGGGTAGTCTCTTGGTATATCTTTTCCTCTTGGAATTTCACTAAAATATTTTTCTACTAATTTCTTGGTATTATTTATATCAATATCACCTGCAATAATCAATGCAGCATTATTTGGAACATGAAATTTTTCATTAAATTCTTGGTAGTCTTCTACACTGGCTGCATCTAAATCTTCCATTGATCCTATTATGAAACTTTTATATGGGTGAACCTGGAATAAGTTTTCTGATACAACCTGAAATAAGTTTCCATATGGTTGATTTTCACTCAATCTTTTTTCTTCTTTTACAACTTCTTGTTGAGTTTTGATTGCTTTATCAGTAATTATAGGATGTAGCATTCTTTCAGATTCAATCCAAAGAGTTAGCTCTAATTTATTAGAAGGAAAATTGTTATAGTAATAGGTTCTATCATGTCCTGTATTAGCATTATAAAATCCACCATTAGAGTTTACAATTTTATCCCATTCCCCCTCTTTGATATTTTTTGATCCAGTGAAAAGTACATGTTCAAAAAAATGAGCAAAACCTGTTCTTCCTTCCTTCTCCTCTTTTGAACCAACAAGGTACATAACTGATGTTGAAATTACAGGAGCTGAATTATCTTTATGAAGAATAACATGCAAACCATTTTCTAAGTCATATTCAATAAAATCTATTTTTTGAGCATAAATATTATTAAAGCCTAAAAATAGAATTAGTGTAAGTAATATTTTTTTCATTAAAAAGTTTAATTTATTTAGGGTCGCAAGATAATAAAACTTTAGTAACTTTGCTTCATGAAGCCCTAATTTTATTGGGGGTTTATAAAAATTTTATTATGGATATAAAAGAATTATTGGATATAGTAACTCTAAAAAAAATTGATGATAACAGGTTTGAAGGAAAGAATTACGAGACGGTTTGGGGAAGAGTTTTTGGTGGACAAGTTTTGAGTCAGTCTCTTCACGCGGCATATCAAACAGTAACTAAGGATAGAGTTGCCCACTCGATGCATGGTTATTTTATACTTCCGGGAAATTTAAATATACCAGTTACATATGAAGTAGATAAAATTCGAAACGGAGGAAGTTTTACAACAAGAAGAGTAGTAGCATTTCAAAATGATAAAGCAATATTTAATATGTCAGCTTCTTTTCAAAAAAAAGAAAAAGGTTTTGATCATCAAGTTCAAATGCCTAATGTGCTTAGCCCAGACTTACTTCTCACAGATTTTCAGCAAGCAGAAAAACGTAAAGATGAGTTGGCAGAAAAGTATCAACTTTTTCTAACTGCTCATCCAAAAGTGTTTGAGTTTAAACCTGTAGGCACAAATATTTTTATGAGAAAAGAAAATGATCTTCCATATAATCATTGTTGGTTAAGACTAAAAGATAAAATTGATTTACCATTGCCTTTTCATCACCAACTTTTGGCTTTTGTAAGTGATTACCAGCTTTTAGCCACAGCTTCACTCCCTCATAGAAAAGAAATTTCAAAGACAAGAGCATACTATGCAAGCTTAGATCATGCACTTTGGTTTCATAGAGACTTTTCAATTAATGATTGGCTATTATATGATATGAAAAGTCCAAGCGCATCAAATGCAAGAGGTTTTGCTAGAGGAAGTATATTTAATGAAAATGGAACTATGATTGCATCAGTTGCTCAAGAAGGACTTATGAGAAAACTTGTTAAATCTTAATGAGTAGATATTTAATTCTTTTTCTAGTTTTTTTTGCATCATGTTCCAAGCAGAATTCTTCTTCTATTGAAACTGAAACTGATTTAATTACTAACTCATTAACCAGAGAAAGGGTTGATTCATTGTTAGTGTCAAATAATATTTTTCAAATTTCATATAACGAAAAATTTGAACAGCCTAATTGGATAAAATATACGGTTAGAGATATTGTTAAAAATGCAGATAGGGATGGAATGCAATTCTACACAGTAGATTCAATTTATACTTCAGATGATCAAGACTATTACGCAAATAGGTGGGATAGAGGGCATATGGCTCCTGCAGGATCTTTTAACGATTCTTATGAAAATTTATACTCTACTTTTTCATATTTAAATGTTGCCCTTCAATATGACGATTTAAATCGAGGAACCTGGGTACAACTTGAAGAACAAGTTAGAAAATGGGCTGATGAGATTGGTGATATTGATATAGAAATATATCTTGAATTTGATTCTTCACATATAGTTTTAGACACAGGAGCCCATGTACCAACTGCGTTTTACAAATATGTAATATTTCCAGATGGAACAAAGAAATGTTATTATTTCCCAAACTCTACTCCTGATAAATTATGGCAAGAGTATGAAATTGAATGTAATTAAGATTTAAGTTATTTTAATTCAATTGAATATTTATTTATAAATTAATAAAGTGAAAATCAGGTAAAACTAAAATTATGAATGAGAAAAAAGAATGGAGACCACTACCAGATTCAATTACTATTAAAGAAAGTAAAATTGAAGGACTAGGTATATTTGCTACTAAAGACTTGCCTTCAAAAACTGATCTTGGTATATCTCATATTTATGATGATAGATTTCCTGATAATTATATAAGACTCCCCTTAGGAGCATTTATTAACCATCATGAAATGCCAAATTGCAAAGCAATTGTTTCGAAATCTCATAAATCACTTGGCAAAATAAAGCATATAAGGATAATTACAGATAAGAATATATCATCTGGTGAGGAGCTTACACTGAACTACATTATTAATAAATTAGATAACCCTTTGTGGGAGTTTGAATATGAAATCTCTCAGTAAACTTAATCTGATTTAGTACCCTCGAGCTCAAACATATCTGCAAGATACCCAGTTACTTGATTCCCTTCAACATATATTTCAAATGAAGTATTTATTCCATAATCTTTAACATAAATATCTATGTACAGGATGCCTTCTTCAACTTCAGTGCCAAGTAAATCAAAACTTTCATTAGCCCCTTCTGATGTAAAAATTGTTTTGAGACCACTTGATTCTTTAGATACTTTCATGCTAAATTTACCATCACCTCCATCTGGAAGACCAAAAACTTCAATTTCATAGTTGCCAACAAATTTTTGCAATAAGTCTTCAGACTCATTAATTGATGTTTCTATATTTTGGCTTATAGTTTGAGTTTTTTGGAAAATACTACAAGATGAGAAAGTAAATATAAATGCTAGTAATAAAATTTTATATTTCATATTTAAATATAATAAATCAAAAAACTAACTAGGTGTATACTTTAATTTTTTTTCTATTGCAAGAATTAGTTGATTCGCAATATCCTTGCCAGATGTATTTTCAATTCCTTCAAGTCCAGGAGAAGAGTTCACTTCAAGTACAAGAGGGCCTTTATTAGATCTAATGATATCAACACCTGCAATTGAAAGATTTAAAGATTTTGCAGCTTTTATCGCAATTCTTTTCTCTTCTTGAGTAATTTTTACTTTTTTAGATTGACCCCCCATATGAATATTTGCTCTAAACTCACCAACAAGAGCCTCCCTTTGAATTGATGCAACTACTTTACCATCAACAACAAAGCATCTTAGGTCTTTTCCACCGGCTTCTTTAATAAATTCTTGAACAAGTATATTAGTCTTTAAACTTTTAAATGCATTAATTGCACTTTCAGCAGCTTTATTAGTTTCAGCTATTACCACTCCTTTTCCTTGAGTGCTTTCTAATAATTTAATAATAAGAGGTGCACCCCCAACAAGGCTAATTAAGTCTTTTGTTTCAAGTGGAGATTTAGCAAAACCAGTTATCGGAATTGGAATATTGTTTTTAGAGAATACTTGAGATGAAAAAAGTTTATCCCTAGATTGAGAAATAGAATCTGCAGAGTTTAAGCAGTAAGTATTGATTGATTCAAACTGTCTTAATAGAGCACAACCATAGAATGTCATACTTGGCCTAATTCTTGGAATAATAGCATCTACTGAAACTATATTACCACCCCTATATCTTACTTCAGGTTTTCCATTATCAAGGCCAATATAGCATTGTTGCATGTTATAAAATTTCATATCGTGTCCCCTCTGTCTGCCTGCTTCCATTATTCTTTTGTTGCTGTAGAGTTCTTTGTTAGTTGCAAGTAATCCAATTGTCAAACCAGATTTTTCATACATCAAATGACCGTAATAATCTAATAATTGTTTATCTGATTTATTTCCCAAAACATTTTCTAATGAGGGGTTTACAATAAATCTGCCAACCATAGCTTCTCTCCCTAACAGCATTCTATGCTCCATAGCCTCTCTACTTGCAAGGGATAATTCAACATCGAAAACTTGATTTCCAAGTTTAATAGGAACTTTAATAATATATCTTTTTTGAGCTATACCTGATGAAGTTCTTATGATTCTAGTATCATGAATTTTAGATCTACATTCAATTGAAACACTTCTATTTTCTTGAATTGGATTAACTTCAAACTGAACAAATTGTTCTCCACCTTTTGTAATCCTTTTAATGTTGTTTGCTTGAATAGAGGAAGTCTTAGCACCTGAATCAACCCTTGCCTTTATTGCAGGTAAGTTTAATGTTTCAAAAGAACACCACTCAGCATTTCCAATTATGATTAAATCTTTCTTTGACATTATTATATCCCAAATAGATATTGAAATTTAATAAAAAACTGAGACCTATTTATTAAGAATGGATTAAAATCTTCAGAATCTACTTTAAAAATATTTGATGAATTTTGATTGCCTCCAATATAGAAAATGGTTGAAGGATTTGGATTCCACTCAAGTAGAGGTTGGATATAAAATTTATCATTAAAATCGTCATACTCAGATATAATTCTGAGACTTAAATCATTATTAAACTGGTATCTTGAAGATAGTCTTGCAATATAGCCATCATAGAAAACGCCAGGTTTATTAATTTTCTTCAATTTCGAAAATCGTAGTGATGGATTAATATTTAAATTATTACCAACCTTATAATTGAGACTGAAAAAAAATGAACTTTCTTTTCCAATTTCTGGATTATCTTCATTAAAAGCTATCTCTTTTCCAAATACTACTCTAGTTAAAAGACTAAGCTCCTTTGTAGGATTGCTAATAATAAAAAATGTTGATTTACCCACATTCCTAAAATCTTTACCTAAATAGTTTCTAAAAAAATTAATGTCGTAATTATAATTAATTGCTGTAGCTCCAATTGTAGTTATACCAAGATCGATATCTAAATTTCTTGACTTTTTTTCTCCATTTATATTATTTGTTATATCTCCTTTTACATTTATTCTATATTGTTGCAGGTATTTAGAGCCAATTAGTTTTTCAAATCCTTGAGAAATAGTTAACCACCTTCTATTATTCTTTGGAACAAATCCTAAATCTGCTCTATAATTAGCTGATATATCTCTATAAAAAATAATTGACTCCCAGTTCTCATTTTTTCTTATAAGTCTTATGTAATTTGCATGTCCATTGAACTTTTCACCATCAAGCTTTACAGTTTTATCACTAAAAGTATCATTACTATCTATCCAATTAGCAACTGGTTCAACATTAAAATTTTTAATAAACTCAAACTGAATTTTCCAGATTTTGTTAAATGTAAATAGTCCATCAATTCCAAATAAATTTCCACTACCACCTCCTTCATAGAATCTGTTTGTTGTAAAAAATCCATATTTTGTATTTTGACCAACTACCCTTTGGTGTCTATATGTATTAACATAGCTAATACCACCTTCACCAAAATAAGATTTATCTTCACCACCAACTAAGTAAGGTGACTTTTGATCTACAGCTGACAGGATTATAGAACTTGAATTTTCATCTTGAAGAGTAATTTTGGATGATATAGATGGAGAATTAATAGTTCTTGAATAAAATGCATTATCTAAAAAATTCAGCAGATCCATTCCACGACTAAAGTATGGTCTTAACTCAGGATATTGAAGCGCATATGCTGAATTGATATCAATTTGAGTTTCATCTGCTTCAATTTGAGAGAAATCTGGATTAATTGTAAGTTCAGCTGTTGATGCTGAATTTATATCATATTTAATTCCTATTCCAAATTCATTTTTGCTTTTCCCATATTCAATGGGTTGACCATCTGAAACTCTTTCTCCTGAAAGATTTGATGATATGTAAGGTAGTAGCTCAGTATTTCTTTTAAAAGGCACGTCATTCATTATTAATCTACCCTCTATTTGACAAATTCTACATGGATTATCTCTGTCATATTTATCACTCATAGTAAATACTCCATTTCCTTCAAGAGTAAAATATCTTGTGACATTAAATCCCCATACTTTGTCTTCAGCATTAGGATGAGGTATTGAGGTAAATGGAATTAAAAACTCAACAGTATATCCGTCCTCATTTATACTTGATATGGTTTCATAAATTGCATTAAATGAAGAATCATACCTTTCTTCATCACTGGTTGCTTGCTTTGCTCTAATATCTGACTGACTTCCATATGCATTCGATGCTAGCAAATAGACACTCCTTGCATCTAGATAAGGATCAAATCTTAGAAATATTATATCTTCATTTAATCCCATTGCCATTTCATCCCTGGGTCTTACTTGACCTCTAATATCATCTGGATCAGTATATGCTTTAACTCCAAAGTAAATATACTCATCTGTGTAACTCATAAAAACATCTGTTTCTAACTTAGCTGGAGTATTGTATCCCGGTTGCCACTCATAATCAACCGTTTTTTTATAGGAAACAGATTTCTCATCATCTGAGATAAATCCATCCATAATTATTTTTGACCCATCAGTTTTAGAAAGTATGTATTGTTTTTGAGCTATGCTAAAGTTGAAAATAAATAGGGTGATAATGAAGATTGTTATATTTCTCATTTCAAGGCGCAAATGTAGCTAAAAACTAATATCTATATGTTTTCCAGTTATCAATTTTTATTACTCCATCATCAATCCACTCTTGTATTTGTCCTGTATCCTCCCACTCATTTATTACTTTAGATATAATTACAGAGTTAAAAACAAATAAAATAATCCCTACAAAAAGTAATCCAATAAAAGTTGTAGGGTTAATATTTTTTGCATTTAAAAGAATTCTTGAAACTGATATAATCAATATAAATAATGATACCAGGAAAAATAAAATTATTGATATTGATAAGTATATTGGAAGCTCTCCAATTATTATTGAAAGATCTACTCCTCTTATATAGAATCCCTCAATACTACCAAATATAAAATTCTCATAATCAATTAAATCAAATAGTCCTAAGACAAATAATACCATAATCACTATCAATACAATTGATATAACAAATAGAATTAAACTTATGATTATTCTAAAAAGTGGTATTAATAAAGAAAAAATACCTGAAAAAATTGGTCCAACTAATCTAAATGGAAATAAAATTATTTTAATTAAAAGATTCTCTTCATCATCTTTTTTTTTAAATGCTCCTTTTATGTATTTTTCAATGTTTTCTAGAGTAATTTTATACCCTTTAGCTCTCATTTTGTCCTCTACTGTCTTAGCTTCAGGTACTGAAATCCATAATAATATGTATGTAATAAGTCCAAATCCTCCAAGAAATAATGAAATAATAAATACTATCCTTATTATCGCGGGATCAACATTAAAATAATTTGCAATTCCATAAGAAACTCCTCCTAAAATCTTATTATCACCATCCCTAAAAAGCCTTTTACTCGAATTAAGCATTCCAACTCTTTTCCCTGGTATGCCAATCCAGCAAATTATATAAACAATAAGTCCAAAACCTGTAAGCAAAGAAGCTAAAAATAGTAGCCTTGATATGACGGGGTCAATATGAAAATAATTTGCAACCCCAGAGGCAACACCAGCAATTACTTTATCATCTAGATTTCTAAATATTTTTTTATTTTTATAATCTTTATGAGTTGACTCATTAAACTCACTTTCTTCTTTTATAGAATACTCTTCATATATCTCCTTAAAATCGTCAACTGAGCCCATCTCATTTATGATGTTTTTTACATCTTTTAAATTAAGTGACTCACTAAAGTTTATTATTGAGCTAAATTTTTCTGAAATTCTAGTTTCTATATCCAATAGAATATCTTCTTCAGTTTCAATTTTTTCAAAATAAGATTTTATTGAATCAAGATATTTTCTCAATAGTTCATAGGCGTCATTATCGATATTAAATACCTTGCTTCCAATATTTATACTTAATGTTTTTTTCATTTTACTTTAATTAATAATATTCCCTCGATGATATTTGCTTCTAAATCATAAGGAATTAGTTTATCTTCATCCAAAACCCAATATTTAGTGCCACCTAACCTAACTTCGTTTTGATCATAGATTTCATCTAATCTTAAATAATCATCTTCATCAATTTTCCAATTGAAAACAACTCTACTCTGTGATTCCTCTTTTCTAGTTACGGTTATTGCAGCAGTTTTATTTTCTTTAAAATCAAATAATATTTTTGTCTCATCTAATGTTTTTTCAATAACTCCACTAAAAGCTCTTGCTGCTATTTTTTCCAAATTGCCTAATTCATTAGAGTTTTTTATTACTTCATTTACATTTATTTTAAATTCCCATTTGCCAATTATAGAATTATAAATATTCTCTTGACATTGTGAATCAAGCGAAAATATAATTGTCAGAATCAAAAATATCTTTTTCATCATTTCTTAGTTTTAATAATTTTATTTACTGCCTTATCAAGCTCTAACCAAGAAATATGAAGGCCTTTAAGATGATTATCACCCTCATTTGTTAAAATGTAATATTTTCTTGGAGGTCCTTGATTAGACTCTTTCCATTTATAGTCTACATAGCCAGAAGCTTTTAATCTATTTAATAAAGGATATAGAGTGCCTTCTACAACAATTATCTTAGACTTTTTAAGCTCATCAATTATATCTGACGTATACACTTCCCCTCTAGATATAATCTGCAGAACACAAAACTCTAATAGTCCTTTTCTAATCTGAATTTTAAAATTATCTGTACTCATACACAACCTAGTACTATGTAATGCAAAGTACTGAATTAAATTTTAGTTTACAAAATAATTTATTCTTTTAATCGTCGTTTAATCTGTATTTTTTATTTAATGTAAAAACATCTTCAGCATTATATTTATCATCATGAAGAAGTTGAAGTTGTTTATCAAGAAGAGTTATTTTTTTTGAAAGCTGCTGGGTAAATAAAGTTTTATCTAAAAAACTTGAATTGTCAGGAATTAATTCTAATACATCAGACATATAATTAAGTACAGCAGTTATTTGATTTGGAATCCAAGAAATTATTGGTGTCCCTCCAGTTGCTTTTGCATATTTTGTATTAGCCATAATGTACTTTTGAACAAACTGCCAATGACCATTTCGGAAGTAATAGATTTCGTCAAGAATTTGAATTAATAGACATAGACCCTCTTCATTTTTACTTCTTTTAATGGAACTAAATAGTTTATTTCCCCTCATCTCATCTTTTAAATCCGATAAGAAATTTTGAATACATTTTGGCCTATATGATCTAAGATCAAGAAGATATTTTGTTAAATCGTTTGATGGGTAATAATCAATTACTCCTGTAAAAATATCAGCAGTAGGAATAATATTATCTTGAGCACCAGTTTGACCTCTATATTGAACGGGTTTCTCTGATACACCTTCGTATATTACACCATCACCAAATATTTCATCATTACCTTTAATCCCCATTATAAATACTCTAAAGTCATTATAATGTTTCCATCTTGAAGCCTCCCACATAATTTGTCTTCTTTCATTAATGCTCTTCATTGATGATAAACAATTTTTTAGTGATTGGTTTACTTCAGAATTATCTTTTGATTCAAGGAAGTCAAGAATACTACCGACAAGCTGAGGAGAATGCTGATTAATATCAACATGAAGCATTATAAATCCTCTTTCATCATCCATTCCTGAGAATTTTGCAGCCATTGCTAAGTTTTCCCACTCATAACCTTTTGAGCTATCAATTTTGACGTAATTACCAAGAGAATAAGCATAATGATAATCTATAAATGGATATACATCAAGTTTTTCACTAACTAAAACAAAAGGCTCAGAGAGCTGAGAAGGTAAAAGTCTATGAGCTTCTCCATACTTTTTAGTTTTTTGAAAATTAAAATGAGAGGGAGCTAAAAGGTATGCACTAGTAAGAAAAGCATACGCTCTAAATAATGCTTGATTTATAAATATGTCATCTTCATTTTTTACTAAATCCTTGTAATTTTTTAATTTTTTTACTGCATCTTCTATTGCTCCTTCAATTGATAATAAACCACCTTTACCATTAGCTTTTTTAATTGGCATTTCATCAATAAGTACTTGGAGCTCATTATATCTTTCGGGTAAAACTGCAAGTGGGCTTTTTTTTGGAAGAAATCCATTTAAATGGTTTACTTCAAAAAAATTATCTGAGTAACGATCTAAATTCAAAGTAATGGTTTCGCATAAAATTATATAAAATTAATTATTACATGCACTATTTGCCCAACTATTTACACCTTGGGATTCTGCAACACATTTATTAGAATACGTAATATTATCGCACCCACATACTGGCATATATTCTTTTGTGCATGCAATTAGCTTTATTTCTGATTTACAAGTTTCCTCAGAATTTTTTGAACAAGCTGTTAACAGCATGAAAATCAAAAAACAAAAACCGAATTCCTTGAACATTTTTACTAAATTGAAATAAAATTAATAATAAATTGGATAAGAGAAATTTTATAAAAACACTAGGTGCATTATCTTTCTCTCCCCTAATATCTGCATCTAGATTTTCAGAAAATCACTCTCTTTCTAAAAACTTACCAAAGATTGTCAATAATGATGAGCTATGGAAAACAGTGAGGTCTCATTACACTCTTAAAGATGACTATATTAATCTAGAAAGTGGATATTATAATATAATTCCTGAGCCTATACTAGACAATTTTATTAAACATGTAAAGTATGTTAATATCGAAGGCTCGTATTATATGAGATATGATCTAAAAAAAAATAAACAGAGAGTAACAAAAAAGCTTGCTAAGTTTGTAGGATCTACTTTTGATCAAATTGCAATCACAAGAAATACAACCGAATCACTAGATCTTGTAATATCTGGATTTCCATGGCAGAAAGGAGACGAAGCGATCTATGCAAAACAAGATTATGGAACAATGAAAGAGATGTTTGAGCAAATTTCTGACAGGTATGGTATAGTGAATAAAATAATTTCAGTACCAAATCATCCTAAGAATGATGAAGAAATAGTATCACTCTATGAGAGTCAAATTACAAAAAAAACTAAATTAATAATGGTGTGTCATATGATAAATATTACGGGCCAGATATTACCAATTAAAAAAATATGTGAAATGGCTCATACCTATGGAGTTGAAGTAATGGTTGATGGTGCTCACTGTGTAGGTATGTTTGACTTTTCAATTGATGACTTTAATTGTGACTATTATGGTTCCAGCCTTCATAAATGGTTAGCAACTCCACTTGGAGCTGGATTACTTTATGTAAATAAAAACAAAACTCATAGGATTTGGCCATTACTTGCAAGCGATAACAAGGATAAAACAGACATTAAAAGACTTAATCATATAGGTACTCATCCGGTTCATACAGATCTTGCTATATCTAATTCTATTGATTATTTAAATTGGATAGGCATTAAAAGAAAAGAAGAAAGAATGAGATTTCTACAAAGATATTGGTCTGATAAACTTAGGAATGTTGAAAACGTAATTGTAAATACACCTGAAGATATTAATAGAAGCTGTGGGATTGGAAATGTTGGGATTACAAATATGTCACCCTCAGAAATGGCAGGGACACTAATGGATAGATATAAAATATTTACTGTTGCAATTGATTACGCAAATGTAAAGGGATGTAGAATTAGTCCAAATATTTTTACTACTACTGATGAACTTGACAGGTTTGTAGATGCTGTAAAAAAAATGGCAACATAATAATCTTAAGAATTTTTAGAATCTATAAAAAACTAAATATGAATGACTTCTATTTATGAATACTAATAATTATAAAAAAATAGTTTTTATACTATTTATCATCTTATATTTTATTAGCCCAGTTTTTTCGCAAGATAATGATTTTAGGGCCTGGTCAGAAATTGAATATAATCTTGATATAGATGAAAGGATATCTGTAGCATTTAGTCAACACTTTAGATTAAAAGAAGACCTTAATATTGTAGATAGCTATATTACTGAATCTGAGATTACATACTCTCCTCTAAAAAAAATAAAACTATCAGGTCAATTGAGATATCATTATAAAAATGAAAATTCAGGAGGTGTTGAGGGTTTTGAAAACTTATACAGATATCGTCTTGGTATTGAAAAAAAGTTTAATACAAATTATTCAGATCTTGACTTAAGAATTGCATTCCAAAATAGAGTCTCTTTTGATAGGAAAGGAACATCTAAAAAGATACTTCGTATAAGACCCTCAGTTGAAATTAAAATAAAAGATTGGAATAACAAGCCAAAACTATTTTATGAATATTTTGATGAAATCAATGGTAAGGATCAAAAAGCTCACAGATATGGTATAACATTCAAAAAAAATCTTACTAAAAATCAAAGTTTTACATTTCGTTATTTTTTTCAAAAATATAATGAAGTATCTAGCTTAAATTATAACAACAATGTAATCTCCCTTAAATATAGTTTTAATTAAACTATACTTATAGAAATAAATTAAAGTATCATAGGGAATCTTGGTTATTTCAATTTTAAGTTGCAAGTAAGATGATTCGCACTGATAAATAATTTATTAAATTAATGTTGAGTTAAGATATAGTTAATAATCGAATTGTACGTTTGATTTTTAAATATAAAAAATGAGAAATTTTATTTTAATAATTACTGTATTAATTCCTTTATTTTCTTTTAGTCAAACTTCCGTTAAGGGTAGAGTGCTAGACTCGAATAATTTCCCTTTGCCTGGAGCAACTATTATTGCTTCAAGCTCTAACGAAGTTGCAATTACAGATTTTAATGGTTTTTTTAGTTTGTTCATCACTGGAAGTGATGATTTAACTGTAAAATATGTTGGTTTTGAATCTTTGACATTAAATGTATCGGAATCAGATGATTTACCTATTTTTATTTTAACACCGAACGTTACTGAGCTTTCTGAAGTAATTGTTTCTGGATTTCAAGGAGGAACTATTAAATCTCTAAACAAGCAAAGAAATGATATAAATGTTACAAATATTGTATCTGCTGACCAAGTTGGTAAGTTTCCTGATGCAAATATTGGAGATGCTCTAAAGAGAATTCCTGGAATAAGTATGCAATCAGATCAAGGAGAGGCAAGAGCGATTAATATTCGTGGTTTTGGTGCTGCATTAAACTCAGTAACAATAAATGGGGAAAGAATTCCATCTGCTGAGGGAGATAATAGAAATGTTCAATTAGACTTAATTCCATCAGATATGATACAGGCTATTGAAGTTAGTAAGACTCTTACCCCTGATATGGAGGCAGATGCTATAGGTGGTTCAGTTAATCTTGTGACTAGGTCTAAGCCAGAGGAGTTTAGATTGTCAACAACAATCTCAGGTGGTTCAAGCCCAATTAGAGATGATTCTTATAATACTCAATTTTCGTTTATACTTGCTGATAAACTTAGTGATAGACTATCTTATTCACTTAGTGGTTCAAGAAACATCAATGATTACGGTTCCGATAACATTGAGTTTGAGTGGAATGAATCTGGAGATGATTATCAAATTAATGAAATGGATATGAGAGTATACGATGTAAAAAGACAAAGAGAAAGTATATCCCTTAATTTAGATTATCAAATAAACAGTAATAATAGTATTTATGTTCAGTCAATATATAACGAAAGACATGATTGGGAAAATAGATGGAGACTGAGATTGGATGATCCAGGTGATAAGGGTACTGGAACATATAGGGTAAGAAAATTAACAAAGGGAGGTATTGGAAACGACACTAATGATAATACTAGGCTTGAACTACAAAAAATGTGGAATGTTGCTGTAGGAGGTGATCATACATTTGGTAAGTTAGCTGTAAACTGGAAAATTTCACAATCTGAAGCATCGGAAGAAAGACCTGACGAGAGATATTTAAGATTCGATCAAAAGGGTGTTAATGTTGACTTTGATTTAACAAATCCGAGATTTCCAAGACCAATATTTGCTGATGGTAATTGGGATACACCTTCACTAGCAGAAATAAAAGAGGCTACTTTTCAAAATGGATTTACAGAAGAATTAAACACATCTTATAAAATTGACTTTTCGTTACCATATAACGTTAATGATAGACTTAAATTCGGATTTAAGTATCAGGAAAAAGAAAAAGAACGTTTTAATGATTTTTATGAATATGACATTGAGAGTGATTTAGGTATAGAGACTATGGATCAAGTTCCATTTAACAATCCAACTCCAAGAAACTTTATTCCAGGACCACAGTATAATTCAGGCTTATTTCCAACTGTTGAATATTTAGGGAGTTTAACAATGAATGAAGGTAATTCTGAGCCAATTTTTGAAGAATTTGCAGCTGCAAATTATATGGCTGAAGAAACAGTTACATCAGCATATATTATGGCAGTAGATAAACTTTCAGACAATACAACAATTATATTGGGTGCTAGACTTGAGGCAACTGATATTAGCTATCTTGGAGCATCTTTTGACGTAGAAACTGGAGAGTCTTATGATGATATTGAGATTATAGAAGGTTCCAACGATTATATAAATATACTTCCTAATCTAACGATTCAGACAAAGCTTTCAGACAATTTCATACTAAATGGAGCATATACTCAGTCTCTTGCAAGACCAGGTTATTATGCACTAACACCATATGAAGATATTAATTCAGACGACATGGAGATTTCAGTAGGAAATCCAGATTTAGAGGCAACTGTATCAAATAACCTAGACTTAATGGCTGAATATTACTTCGGTCCTTTAGGCTTATTTTCCGCTGGATTTTTCTATAAGAACATAGATAATTGGCTTTATGAATTTACTGATAATAACTATACTTGGAATGGAATGTCAGGGTTTGATTATTCACAAGTAAGAAATGGTCGTAATGCTGAAGTTACAGGTTTTGAATTTGCTCTTCAAACATCCCTGACTGATAATGTAACTCTATACTCAAATTATACATATACCGATTCAAAGACTGATGGAATAGAAGGTAGAAGTGATGCTCCACTAGTTGGTGCTGTAAAGAATATGTTTAATGGTTCATTAGCTTATGAAAGTGATAGACTCTTTATAAGAGCATCATTAAACTATTCTGATGCATCTGCTGATGAGCTAGGTAGTGAGTCATGGGAAGATAGATATTATGACGATCAGGTATTTGTTGATTTAAATGCCTCATATTCATTATCTCCAACGGTTAAATTATTTACTGAGTTTAAAAATTTAACTAATCAGCCATTAAGATATTATCAAGGAATACAAAGCAGAACAATGCAACTTGAGTATTATAGTTATAACTGGAATATCGGACTTAAAATTGATCTATAATTAAAAAATTAAATATTTTCTAACTTTAAAGCTGGAAATAAGTTTTCCAGCTTTTTTTATGAAATATCACTCATTACTTTTTGTTTTTATTATGGGCTGCTCATCAGTAAAAAATATAAATTATCCTGATGGCATTAAATATTTTGAGGTAACACCAAGTGTTGAAACAGAACCTGTATCATCCACAGATGATGCTGCTGATGACATAGCGATTTGGATTAATGACTTAAGCGTAGAAAACTCAATTATTATAGGAACTAATAAGCAGACAGGATTAGATACATATAATTTATCTGGAAATATGATTAAGTCTTATAAATTTGGAAGAATTAATAATGTAGATGTTTTTCAAGAATTTAATGTTGGGAAAGAAAAATTTCCTCTTGTAATTGGTTCAAATAGAACTGATAATACAATATTTTTGGGTAGGTTATACTCTGATGGATCAATTAATAAAATCTTAAAAAATGATCCAAAGTCATTTATTGAAGAAGTATATGGAATTACTTCCTACAACAGTAATGATGTAGATTATGTTTTTATAAGCGGGAAAGATGGAACACTTGAGCAGTGGCTTATTGAGGATAATAAAGGCACTTTAAGCATGAGTCTTATTAGAACAATTAAATTTAATTCAATTGTTGAAGGTCTAGTGTCTGACACATACTATGAAAAGCTTTATGTTGCAGAAGAAACTATTGGATTATGGGAAATAAATATAAATCCAAATATTGATTTAAATAAAAAATTAATTTTTAAAACTGATAAAAGATACTTCAAGCCAGATTTTGAAGGTGTTACATTATATAAAAAGGATAATGGAGAAGGTTATATCTTTTTATCAGTTCAGGGAAGTAACAGCTATGCGGTATTAGATAGGAAGTCAAAGGAGTTTAAGTCTGTTTTTAGAATTAAAAAATCAATTAATATTGATTCAGTATCTGATACTGATGGGATTGACCTTTCTCAATTATCTACAAATAAATTCCTGGAAGGGTTATTTATTGTTCAAGATGGAGATAATGATAATCAAAATCAAAACTTTAAATTTGTAAATCTTTCTTCCATATTAGATAAGATTTATGAAAAACCTCAGTTATAATAATCTTAAGGAAAAAGTTAAAAAGGCAAGCAAAAAGGAATTTATTGCACTTTTGGCTATACTTTGGTGGATACCAGGAGGATCCTTATGGTGTACTTTGGCTATTTGGATGAGATATTCAATTAGAATCAAGAATTTTTTTGGTATTAAGGAAAAGAACTAGTAGCGATTTATTGACTTTTCTCAAATTTTATTTAACTACCTTTTAACTTATTTAGTAATAAAAATTAAAAACTTTTTAATTTATTTAGGTTCTAATTGATTTATGCAAAAACCTGTTAACTTATTTTTTATACTATTTAGTTTATTTAGCTTTTCTCAACAAACAATAGTTGAATTAGAAAAGACACCTTACTCAGAATTTAAATTAGATGGAATATTATCAGAGGAAGAATTAAAAAGCACAAAAATAATTGATATTATATACGAGCATGAACCTGGATATAATACATCACCTTCTAATGAAACAATTACATATCTAACATATACAGACACATTTCTTTATATAGGTTTTAGAGCTTTTAGAGATGAAGTGAAAGCTGATATTCACCCTAGAGATAATAGGTCATTATTTGAAGATGATTTTGCTAACATACATCTTGATACATATGGTGATGCAAGAAATAACATTGGCTTAACTGCAAATCTTTATGGAAGTCAAGCAGATGGTATTAGAATTGATACAAATGATTGGAGTGGTGGAAGTAGTTCAGGTTGGAGTTTAGATGCAAACTTTGATTTTCAATCCCTTGGTAGATATACAGACTTTGGATATGAATTAGAATTTATTATCCCCTTTTCCTCTATTCCTTTTCCAAATGGTGTAAATCAAAAATGGAAAATTAAATTAAGTACTAATTACAGAGATAACCAAAAGCAAGGTGTTACAGCTAGAGTATATAGCAGTAAACTTGATAGGGAAAATTCATGCCAGCTTTGTCAGAATGACCATACAATAGTCATGAATGACATCAAAATTGACAAAGTATTTAATATACTACCATATGTTAGCACCAATCTTTCAGGATCAAGAGATAAATTTTATGACAGAATTAATTACGAGACACCTGATTTAAATTATGGTTTAGGTGTTAATATTGACTTAAGTAAAAACTTATCTTTTGAAGCAACTCTTAACCCAGACTTTTCTCAAGTAGAGGCAGATGTTACTCAGATTGATGTTAACTCACCAACTGCAATTAATTACCCTGAGCAAAGGCCCTTTTTTAATAGAGGAATAGATATTTTTAATTATTCATTAGATGCCTTTTACTCAAGGTCTATAAATAACCCATCTTTCGCATCTAAAATACTAAATCAGGGTAAAAATTCCAGACTCTATGTTTTAACTGCAATAGACGAAGATTCACCTTATTTAGTTCCTACTCACTATGAATCGTTTTCTGGTTTGGGAGGTAAAAGTTTTAATAATGTTGTTAGATATGAGCATTTACTTAGTCAGAACACACGTTTAGGAGGTATATTATCAAATAGACTTTATGACGGAGATGCATATGGAAATTTAGTTGGAATAAATGGTATTTTTAATTTTAATAAAAGCTGGAAGCTTCGTTTTGAATACTTTAGTAACTCTAATAAAGAACCAATTGCTGATTGGATAGACTCCGATAAAACTTTTTCAAATTACACTGTAAAACTTGATGGTGAAAAATATACTGGAAATGCTTTTTACTCTGAATTAAGGAGAGAAACTCTAAACTGGAGGTCAATTGTTAGATATACTGGAATTACACCAACTTTTAGATCAGATCTTGGTTTTATTGTTCAGAATGATATTAAAAGATATGAGCTGTTCCATGGATACTATGCATATCCTGATACAGAAATTTTTAAAAATTACAGAATAAGTGCTAAATATGATAGAGAGTATGATTATGCAAATAATTTAAAGATGTCTGCAATTCAGGCTTACATATCTTTCCTCACAGTATTTAATACAAATGTCTTTTACAACTATGAATACGATTTTTATAATTCACATTTAATGTCAGAGTTTAACGATTATATAAATCACTATTCTAGGCTTAGTTCTAGACCTTTTGAATTTATGGATATTCAAATGTCATATGCTTGGGGTAAAGATATAGCTTATAAAGAAGAGATTCCGCAGCTTGGAGTAAGATCAAATTTAGACTTTAAAATTTCTGCTAACATTAATAATAATTTTCGAGTTACACCAAGTATAAACTTTGAAAAATTAAAGAAGCTTGACTCTGATGATTATTTTTTTGATGGATATATAGCAAGACTTGACTTACGTTATCAATTTAACACTGCATTTAATCTAAGAATTATTTCAGAATATAATGAATTCACAGATAAATTTTTTGTTCAACCTTTAATTTCATGGAGACCAAATTCTGATACAATTTTTTACTTTGGAGGTAATCAAAATTATATAGATAACTTTGTTGATTATAACTCGCCAAATTATAGAGTAAACAAAACCCAGCTATTTTTAAAATTCCAGTATTTAATTAAATCATAGCTAAAAACAAAGTTTTAAGCTTAAATTCCTCAATAATTAACAATATGAAAAAACTACTAGCATTATTTTTAATAATTAATAGCTTATTCTCCTTTTCTCAGGACATTATTTTAGAGCTTAATAAAATCTCTGAAGAAAAATTTATTCTTGATGGAATTGTATCAGATCAAGAAATAAATGAAGCCAAAATTCTTGAGGTTATTTTTGAAGAGGCACCCAACTTTAATACTATGCCATCTCAGGAAACTATTGGATTTTTTACATACTCTGAAAAATTTTTATATGTTGGAGTAAAAGCAAAAAGGACTAAAGTAATAGCTCCCTTAACAACAAGAGATAATCGTGCAATCTGGAGGGGAGATTTTACTGGCCTCGCTATTGATACATATGGAGATGCAAGAAATAATATAATTCTTAATTCAAATCCTTCTGGAAGCCAAAGTGATGCTATTAGGCTACCCGGTATTGGTATGGGTGGAGGCCCTAGTGTTAATTCAAATGTAAATTATGATTTTAAATCTGCTGGAAGAATTACAGAAGATGGATATGAAATCGAATTTATAATTCCTTTTTCAGAGATTCCATTTCCAAATGGGAAAAATCAAGCATGGAAAATTAAAATATTTAGTGGTTATTTGGATGAAGGAAATGAGGGTGTTGAGGTCAGGGCAGCTTCAAGCAAATCAAGTAGAGATGCAAGCTGTCAACTATGTCTTTTAGACCATACTATAGTAATGGAAGATATAGTAATAGAAAAAAAACTTAACTTCTTACCATACCTTAGTTCTAATATTTCAGGTACAAGAGATAAGTACTATGACAGGATTAATTTTCAAACACCTAAACTAAATTATGGAGTTGGATTTAATTTGGAATTAAATAAGAATCTTTCAGTAGAGGGTACAATTAACCCAGATTTTTCTCAGGTTGAATCTGATGCAACTAGAATAGATATAAACTCACCAACTGCAATTAATTATCCAGAAAGAAGGCCTTTCTTTCTTAGAGGAATTGATGCATTAGACTATCAAATTGATGTATTTAATTCAAGATCAATTAATGATCCATCATTTGCCTCCAAAATAATTAATCAAGGCCGCAAGTCTAGACTTTATATTCTAAGTGCTTTTGATGAAGAGACATCATATCTTATTCCCACACAATATGAGTCTTTTAGAGGTATTGTTGGAAGCAGCTTCAGTAACGTAATTAGGTATCAAAATTTTATAAACTCTAATACACAAATTGGTCTTTTAGCCTCAAACAGGTATTATGATGGCAATGCATACGGAAGTCTTTATGGCTTTGACGCACTTTTTAATTTTTCTGATGTTTGGAAATTTGAATTTGAATTATTTCTTAATGATAACAAAGAACCTAACATAGATGTAATTGACAACGATAAAACATTTGGAAATAAAACAGTAAGGCTTGATGGTGAAAGTTTAAATGGAAATGCAGTTTATGCAACTTTAAGAAGAGACACTGAAAACTGGAGATCATATATTGAGTATAGTCAGATATCGGATGGGTTTAGATCTGATCTTGGTTTCATAACAACAAATGATGAAAAAAAATACACCCTCTGGCATAGTTTTAATCAATATCCTAATAAAAGCTTGCTTCAGAGGTATAGAATATCTTTGAGACAAGATTTTGAGTATAACTACAAACACGATATATCTAGGTCAAATTTTCAAACTTATATTGGATTCTTGACTATTTTAAATACAGACGTACTATACAACTATGAATATAATTTTATAAAATCTCATCTGAATACTCAGTTTAGAGATTTTATTAATCATTTTATAAGACTTGAAAGTCAACCCACAGATTTTTTAAACATTAACTTATTTTACAAATGGGGTAAGGATATTGCCTACACGCTTGAAACACCAAAATTAGGGTTTGAGACAAATATTCGTTTTGATTCTGAAATATCAGTTAATGAAAATTTTAGGATATCTCCAACTATAAATTATCAGGCTATCAGAGATATGGACTCTAAGGATTATTACTTTAAAGGATATATTGGAAGACTTGATATTCGATATCAGTTTACTAATTTTCTTGATTTAAGATTGATCTCTGAGTATAATGATTTCTCAGAACAATTTTTCTTTCAACCACTTATTTCTTGGAGACCAAATCCAGACACTATTTTTTATTTTGGAGGAAATCAAAACTATATAGATAGATTTACAGATTATAATTCACCACATTATAGAGTAAATAAATCGCAGTTGTTTTTAAAATTTCAGTATTTATTTAAATAGATAATTGTACTTAATTCGACTTTATTTATAAATATTTTAAATTACTTATCAAATAGTCTTATAATTAATATTTTTTATTATTTTAGAAGTAACTATTAACCAATGCAAATTAATTCAAAAAGCAATTTTATTAGAAGAGTTCAAGAAGCTTTTTTATTAAAAAAAATATCTAAAAAGACTGCTTCACACTTTAAGACTGTTTATGAGAAGTTTGATATTAAGAAAAAATCTGAAGCTGATGAAAAAGCTGTTGAACTTCTTAACGAATTAATCTCAGAATCTATTATGAAGCAAAAAAGATAATTATCTTATTGCCCAACATTCAATTTCAACTTTAGCTCCAAGCGCAAGCCCAGTTCCTGCAAAAGCGCTTCTAGATGGCCTTTTTTCCTCCGTAAAGAATTTTTTATACTCCTCGCTCATATCAGCCCATTCTGATATATCTGATAGCATGCAAGTGCATTTAAAAACTTTATCCATTGAGCTTCCAAGTGCAAGTAATATCCTTTCAATGTTTTTCATGGTTTGTGTTGTTTCTTCTTTGATACCTCCTGGAACAACTTTTGTATTGCCAGGTAAATTACCAACTTGACCTGACACATATATTACATTATTGACAATTGTTGCATCAGAGAATGGAAAATCAAGTTGTTTAGTGTTGTCAGATGTATAATAATTTATTTTTGTTTCAAGATTAGTGTAAGTATTGTGTGTCTTTCTATTTATGCATGATGTTACTAAAAATAAAAAAACGATTATTATTTTTTTCATGAATTTAAGTTTTGATTACCAAAGGTTTCTTTTTTAAATATGTTAGTACCATTTATTGTATTATAGATACATATATTAATTAAAATTAATATATAATAAATATATTTTTATAATAATAAATTAATTAAAATATTATTTTTTTAAATAAAAATAAATAAATTAATATTTTAATCGAATAATAAAATAATACATTCATAAAAAGATACATATTACATATTATTTTATCTTATATCTTTGACAATTAAATTATTATAATGAAAAATTCAATATTATTTATTTTCACTATAGCTCTTTTATTGAGTTCTTGTGAAACAAACACTCCAGCAAGAACTATCGGGTTTGTTACTGGCGAAAATTCTAATCTTCAATGGCATCTTGGAACACAAGAGGCTATTGATGTTGTAACTACTGTTGATGAGCTATGGGCTAACCAAGATTATGAATCCATGAGACCATTTTTTGCAGACAGTGTAAAGGTTTGGAGACCTAACGGCTCTTATACTGATACATTTGATTCATTTATTGAGTCTATAAATAACGGTTCTAACGTTTCTTGGTCTTTAAATTATGCTTTCTCTGTTGACCTTAATCCTGATTTGGGTGGTGAACATGTTCAAGCAGGATTTTCTATAACTTATCCTCCAACAGAGGATTCTGAAGAGAGAATAGACTATCAACATGAAAGTTATTATGTTGTCGATGGAAAAATTGTAACACTTAATCAATATTCTATTAGAAATGTTCAACAAGATTAATTGTTGAAAATTTGTAAATAACTATTAAGTCATTTAACAATTAAGTTTAGAATTAATTAATACATTCATTTAGTCTAAATAATTGGTTAATAGTCTTAGACTTATGTCATCCTTTGGCAAAACAAAAAAACCCTCAAGATCTTTCTTGAGGGTTTTTAATTAACCATAAACCAATTTATGTTCGCCGAAGCCAACAAGTAAATCTATACAAGATTTTTAATTTTTAGTTAAATGGTTATAAATAATTATTAACAATTTACTCATCGAAAGTAGAGATTAGTCCACCTAAGTCAGCATATTCAGTAACCGTATGAACTTTACCGTCTTCATTAAAACTCCAAACTAAATAGTGTTTAAAGTTAACAGACTTTCCAGTATTAGAATTTGTAACATTCCAAGTTCCATACATTCTTACATTGTTTGGTCCAGACATTGCTTCGCCTACTGGATAAACATTACCACCCCAAAAACCTACATCTGTTCCAGGCAGTCCTCCACCTTCTATAAATGATATGTCTTCAAAGTTTTCCATCCAAAAAGTCACATTCTCTTTAAGTATATCAATACCCTTGACCAATTCTGCGTTAACACCAGGTCCATACCATTGGACTGAATCAGCAAAAATTGAAACCACTTTATCATAGTTACCTTCTTCATAACCTTTAATAAAGTCATTTTTAAGAGTTGCAACGTTTTTTTCAAAAGTGTTTGCATCAGCTTCACTAACTCCACTTGAAGGAGCTTCACATGAAGCAAATAAAATAATTAGTAAAATAGCTATCTTTTTCATTTTTAAAATTTTTGTTATCATCAAAAATATAAAAACCCCTGAAAAACAGGGGTTTTTATAGTTTAAATAATTTTAATTATTTAATAGGGTCTTCATCATATGCTTCTACAAACTTTGTTCTGTCATAGAATCCAGCATTCCAACCAATTTTGTTATCATCTCCAAAGAAGACAAGAACATTATGGTAAGGAACTGTTATTGAAGTGTCATCATTTGAAAAAGTCTGACCTCCCCAACTTAAAAGAACTTTAAACTCTTCAACTTCACCATTTTCATTTGTGTCTGAACCTTTAAGTGCTATATAATTTGTTCCTTCTTCTCTAGTAATATCCCAAATAGAAGTAGTCGTTTCAAGCATTTGGCCAATAGCCTCTTTACCTTCAATGTTTACTCCGTTTGGAAAACTCCATGCAGCTTCGTCTGCATAAAAATTTAAAACTGATTCAACATCATCAGAATTCATTGCTTCATACATAGCATCAGCAATTGCAACTAATTCTGTCTCATCAATTACAGTAGGAAGATCTGAATTAGCTTCCTCATTTGGAGTTTCACAACTTAAAATTGCAAAACTTAATATAAGTGTTAAAAATATTTTTTTCATTCGTTAATTGATTTTAGGTTAAACCTAAATATAGTAATTAATTGAATATCAAATTAATATGGATCTCAATTTCATTATTAATTTTTTGGAGCAACAAAGAAGGTCTTTCAACATTAAAGTCTGAAAGGTTAATTAAGAATTTCCCTGATAATGAAATTTTATCTTTTTCAGTTGATTTATTTAGTAAGACATTTAAATCTTTTTCAATATCATGAAAAGAAATGATGCCTGACACATTAATTAAATCTAGTGAGTCAACTATTTCAGAAGATCTAAAAAATATATTTGGTATTCTCAATGCTTCTAAAACTCTATAAGAATTACTGTCAAGGTTAGAGTTACCACTTTTAAAATCTGTCACTTTAGCTACAACTCCAATTTTTGAAACTTGATTATCGTTAAGTTCAATTAAACCAGATATGTTATTATTTGTTGCATCCCACTTATGGAGAAAGTGAGTGCCATAATAACTAATTGATGAAATTGAATTATCAATTCTTAAGATTTCTTGCGAAGATAAAATGTTTACCGAAAGAACAAATATGAAAATTAATTTTCTCATTAAAAATCAAGTATAATTGTAATCATCGCAAGAGTATAGCTTGCTGCAGCGGTATATGCTGCGTTTTTATGAATTTCTCTATACTTATTTGCTTCATATTGTTTATCTGAGTAAATATTGGTCAATATCATAGCTGGTAGATGAAGATTTGCTAAAATCTTATGGAGTCTAATATTATTTAACCCTTCCCTCTCTCTACTTACAAGTGGAGGAGGAGTAAATAGAGATAATCCAGCTCCAGTGAAATATGATGCAGTAACAATTTTACCAAGCGTTTTGTGTTGATCATAAACACTATAATCACCATTATACAGTTTGCCCCCAAGAATACCTTGATAAATCATACCTGCAAAAGTTATGTAACCTATAATTTGGTGTGCTTTCAGCATTTTTTCTCTGACTATAAGTTCCTTTTCTCTATTTTCTAGAGTAAGATTTGAAATACCAGTCTTTCTAAACAAACCCTTTTCACCCCACAAGATTTTCTGAGTAAAAATCATTTTTTCAGGAAGTAAAACAGGCTTCTCTATCTCGACTAGACCCTCAAACTCTTCAAAAAAATCCTGAGTGAAAGAATTGTCTAAATTGAAAACAAGAATAAATATCAACAACCAATATTTTTTCTTGTTTTCTATCATCTATGAAGTTGTAACGGTTAATGTATCTCCTGAAAGAGTTGCAGTGTATCTTTTTAAGCTACCTGAAGTAGCACCGGAGTTACAATCTTTAATATCACTTCCATCAGCAGAAAAACTATTTCCATGTGTACCACATTTAAATTGCTCGTTTGAATATGACCAAGCGTTTTTAGATCCATTGTGTGGACAACAATTATCGAATGCCCTAAAATCTGTATTTGAAATTTTTAAAACTAACATACCTACTGATGTTAAATTTACAAAGTCTCCAGGACTATTTAAAGTACTGAATGTAGAATTAGTTAGGTCAAGAGTAACTGTACTTCCATTAACAGATATACCATTATCTGTTTGTGAGCTTCCACTTTGTGAGTTGGTTCCATATGGGTCACTAGGTGTATTATTTGTGTTTGAACTATATGAAGATTCTTCATCATCAGATTTTGAGCAAGCTTGAATAAAAGAGATTCCAAAAAAAGCAAATGTTACAGTTGGACATGTATTTTGTAAAAACTTTCTTCTTTCCATTATTAATTTTTTTTTTCTAAACTACTATGTTTATTCAATTTAACTTTAAATATTATTACTTTTAATATTCTTTTAACTTTAGTTAGTTATGAATGCAAAAAAGTTTACAGTAAAAAGAGATATTAAGATTGCTGAAACGCTCCCAAAAAGATTTTATAAAGATCCTGAAATATTAAAAGAGGTCAAAGAGAAAATTTTTGTTAAATCCTGGCAATATATTGGACATGAAGAGATTATGTCAGTAAATATAAACCTATATCCTTTTAATTTTTTAGATAACTTTATTAATGAACCTTTATTATTAGTCAGGGATAGTAGTGATAACTTGAAGTGTCTTTCTAATGTTTGTACTCATCGAGCAAATATATTAATCGATAATCCATGTGAAGCGAAGGGTATTAGGTGTAATTATCATGGAAGAAAATTTGATCTTAAGGGTAATTTTCAGTCAATGCCAGATTTTGAAGAAACAAAAAATTTTCCAAGAGACTGTGAAAACCTTAAAACATTTCCTATATCTAATATTGGACCTTTTTTGTTTACTAGTTTAGAACCAGAATTTGATATTAAATCTGTTTTTGATGAAATCTCTAATCGATTATCATTCTTCAACTTTCATTCACTAGTAAAAAGAACTGATCTTTCTGTAGATCATTTAGTAAGTGCTAACTGGGCAATTTATTGTGAAAATTATCTTGATCCTTTTCATATACCTTTTGTTCACAAAGATTTAACAAGAGTTCTTGACATAGATAAATACGGTTTGGAAATATATGAAAACTATAATCTCCAAGTTGGGTATGCATCAGATGGTGAAGAATTCTTCAATTTACCTGAAGATCATCCTGATTATGGTAATAAAATTAGTGCATATTATTACTGGATTTATCCTAACATTATGCTTAATTTTTATCCCTGGGGATTATCTATAAATGTTATAACACCAATAGATATAAATAGAACTAAGGTTTCTTTTATACAATTTATGCTAGATGAAAGTAAATATGATTCTGGAGCGGGAGGATTAATTGATAAAGTTGAGAGGGAAGATGAATATGTTGTAGAACAAGTTAGCAAAGGATTAGAGTCAAGATATTATAATACAGGCAGATTCTCTCCAACAAAAGAGATAACAATTCATCATTTCCATAGACTTATTTCTGAATCTTTAAATAAATAAATTTAGAAAGTTTAGAACTCTAGATTAAATAATTGATGATAGAATCTTTTTGGAATGATCTCTAGAATTTTCAATGAACCATTTATTAGTTTTTAGCCCACCACAGATTACTCCTGCTAAATAAACTCCTTTAACATTCGTTTCCATAGTTTCTTCATTATATTCTGGAGTTTTATACTCATCAGTATTGATATTTACTCCAAGTTTTTGAAGTATTTCATAATTAGGTTGATATCCCGTCATAGCTAATACAAAGTCATTTTCTATTTCATTTATTCCGCTGCGTGATTTTATAATAATTGACTTTTCTTTAATTTCTTTTATTTCAGATTCATAATGTGCTTTTATCTCACCACTTTCTATTCGATTAACTATATCAGGTCTAACCCAATATTTAATATTTTCACCTATCTCTTTTTCTCTGATAATCATTGTTACACTATTTGCACCTTTTCTATAAGTATCAAGTGCAACATCAACAGCTGAATTACCAGCTCCTACTATTGCAATGTTCATTTTAAAATAAGGATGAGATTCCCTGTAATAATGTAAAACCTTATTGAGTTCTTCCCCAGGAACATTTAATAGATATGGAATATCATAGAATCCAGTACAAATAATAATTCTCTTTGATTTAATAATTCTATTTTGAGTATTTAATTCAAAATGTGAAGCTTTATTTTTTATATCTAATACTTCATTGTACAAGTCAAGTTTTAGACTCCATGAGTCACAAACTCTTCTATAATATTCTAATGCTTCTGTTCTTGTAGGCTTAACATTATGAGAGATAAATGGAATATTTCCAATTTCAAGTTTATCTGAAGTAGAAAAAAAAGTTGTATTGACAGGATAATTATAAATGGAATTAACAAGCATCCCCTTATCAATTATTAAATAATCTAAATTATTTTTTGTTGCTTCTATTCCACAAGCAAGACCAATTGGTCCAGCACCAATAATTATTAAGTCTTTCATAATATAAGTATGGACAAATTTATTTAATTTTGCTTACTAATTTTAATTTCTATAATTGAATAATTTAGTAATAATTGGGCATCCAGATAAAAATTCTTTTTGCCACAATGGAATCTTTAAAACTATTTTAAAGATTCTTAGTGACCATCCAAACCAAAAACTTCAGACTGTTGATTTATATGAAGATAAACTTCATAGAGATAAAAAAGAATTAATTGAAAAATACAAGGATCTGGTAACTTGGTCAGATAGAATCTACTTTATTTCTCCAGTATGGTGGTTTAGGCTTACCCCAAAGATGGAAACATTTTTTGATGAAGTATTCACACCTGGTTTTGCATATGAGTTTGTAAATATTACTAAAACATATGCTTACCCTAGATCTTTTCTTAAGAAGAAAAAAATAAGATGTTACCTTACGCATGGCGCTCCCTCTCTTCCAGTGAAGACAATATATCTAAATTCAGTTAAACTAAGACTTGTGCTTGGAGTATTTACTTTTGTTTTTGGGTGGGGTGGTAATTGGAGTAATACTAAACAATTTTGGTCAGTTCCATTTGTTTCGGAAAAGAAAAGACAGAAATATCTTAAAGTAGTTGAAAAAGATTTAAGAAGAGATTGTAAAAAATAATTAAACTTAAGTAGATTTTTTTTCTAATTAATTAATTTAAATTCTTTGAACTTTTCAATCAAAAAGTCTGAATATCTTATAAACCCTAAATCTGTAAAGTGAACTCCATCAACAGTTCCTTCAAAATCGGTTCCAAGAGCATTTTGACTCTCTAGGTATATGATATTATTGTATCCATTTTTAATCATTTTATCATATTGAGCTTTTAATGCATTATTCATTTCAATAGTTCCCCTTATTGCATTTTTATCCAACGTGGTAAGTGGGGATGTAAATAAATCAACTAAAATTATAGGTGTATCAGGATCCTTACTCCTAATAGTATCAACTAAGGGGATTGTATTACTCGAAACAAGATCAGGAGGATACATGTTAGGCATACATTCTATTACATAAAAAATTGGATTTGAATTCGATATTAACTGAGCTATTGGTTGCTCCATTCTTCCATTGCCACTAAATCCAAAATTAATGACATCTCGATCAAGCTTTCTTGATATTATATTGGTGTGAGCCATTCCTGGTCTTGACGCACATGCGCCTTGAGTAATACTTGTTCCATAAAAAATTATTGGTTTCTTTTCATTCCTCTCAGGTTTCTTTACATAACTTAAACTATCCACTCCAATTTCAATATTAATTATACCATCATATAGAGGAAGGAATAGCTTATATTCTCTTAATTCATTATCCATATTTTCAACAAGTTTATATTCATTTTTAAAACCTACAGGCCTACCAGTATTTATATATTGCCATTTGTCATTATTTTTAAAATATAAATCAACTCCTTTAATTCCAGTGTCTGGCATATGATCCATGCTGAAATTATTGAGTACTTCCCATTTTGCAGTTATTATAGATGAGTTGGATAGGAACCTGATTGATAATCCAGATGAATGTTTTGATAAATCCCAAACAGGTTCTCTTACAATTTCTTTGTATAAAGCAGGTAATCTATCATATCTATTTTCTTTTAAAGAATCATGGATAAAAGTGCCTTCTAAAAGGAATGATTCTTCTCCATAGTACTTAATATTATTAAAGTCACATGAGAATAAAATATTATTACAAGTACTTTCTTGACATCCAACAAGATATAGTAATGATAAACAAAGAAATAGTCTTTTCACTTTCTAGTTTTTTAACTTTAATTTATAAAGTTTATCATCTGATCAGCAATCAATTTATTCCCCTTATCATTCAAATGAACACCATCATATGTCAATATCCCAGAAGGTTTATTGCTTGGATTATTTTCAGAAATGTAACTTATAAATATTTTTCTTAAGTCAATTAAACCAGTATTATATTCAGAAGATAGCTTTCTAACAATATCAGAAAAAGCATCAAGATCATTATTTATGCTTTCCATTGCTTTAGCATCTCTATATAGTTCAACATATTGATTAGCTAAAGTAAAATCTCCATAATTTTCACCTATAACAGTTGGAGTACATAAAACAACCTTTGATCCATTTTTTTGAATTTCGGATATTATTTGCCTTAAACCATTTTCATATAGATCTATGTCTGACCCTGTGCCAAAATCATATTTATGCCAAACATCATTTATTCCAATGTAAATAAATACAATATCAGGATCTAAATCTATTACATCTTTTTTATATCGAGTAAGAAGATCTGAAACTTTATCTCCGCCAATTCCTTTACCAATTAGCTTTGTTTTTTCTGTAACACTATCAGCTAAAAATGTTATAAACCCTGTATGCTTTGGATAAATTAATTCGCCATTATATTTAATTGCAACCTCCTTATCATAAACTCCAGCCTCCGTAATTGAATCACCTAAAAAAATAATTTTTAATTCATCTTCATTCACATTATTACAACCAATAATTAACGAAAATATCAGAAAATAAAAATATCTCATAACTAAAGTTCTCTAATTTTAATATTTCTGAACCTAACATTCCATCCATGATCTTGAAGACCAATTTTACCTGTTTTAAACTTCCCGAAAAAAGGAGCGTATGTATAATAAGGATGATCAGGAACTAAATTTTCATAATATTTATCGGGACTAAATTTTGATCTCGAAACCATTTCATCCCACTCAGGCCCATATAGTGGAAATGAGTATACAAAATCTCCGTTAAATGTTATTGATCCCTCATTTTTATTATGATCAACTTTAAGAAGTAGGTGATTCCATTCACCATGAGGATTAAATTTAATTTTTCCAATAGGCTTCATGTCATATAAAGCTGGAGCTTGATGGTATAAAGTATTAGGACAACAAAAATTATCGTTATCTAGTACTTGAATTTCAGGTCCAGTTTTCCAAGCTGCGTTAACTTCAGGTATCTCTACTACTTTAAAGAAAATTCCACTATTTCCTCCCTTAGGAACTTTCCATTCTATAGATAGTTCAAAGTTGGTAAAAGATTTATCAGTTACAATGTCATTTCCATAGCTTTGATTATCATTTTTAGATTTTAATACTAGTTCTTCGTTTTCAACATACCAGGCATCACTCATTTCATTACTGTTATATTTATGCCATCCATCCAATGTTTTGCCATCAAAAAGATATGTCCATTCAGTTTGCTGAGAAAAAGCAAAAGAACCAAGCATTAATAATAAAAAAATACTTTTTGTTTTCATTCTGTCCATTTAATAAAATTTATACAAGTAGTTAATCTAATTTAATGATTGGTATATTAAAGCTCTAATTTTTTCATGATATTTTAAATCATAATTCTCATCTCTTAACTGAGTTAGAAATAACACAACTAAGTTTTCCTTAGGATCAACCCAAAATTCAGTCCTGTAGGCTCCTCCTCCAATAATTTGTCCATCTGATCCAATTAAACTCATAGCTCCAGAATCTAGTGTTACAGCAACTCCGAGTCCAAAACTCCAACCATCACCCCAAGGATAATTAACTCCATTTAAATTATCTCTAGTAATTAATTCTACAGACTTTCTAGATAATATTTTTTGATCTTTATACTGACCTTGATTTAAAATCATCAATAAGAAATTTCCATAATCAGATGAGGTGCTAAGCAAACCAGCACCTCCAGAAAAAGATTTTCTTGGGCCTTTATAGTAATGACCCTGCGAATTGTATGTGCCTTCTTCAGGTGCTCTATATATTGAATCATTCTCAGAATCATATATATAAACGGTTGTTAGTCTACTTAACTTTTCCTTAGGTAAATAAAAAGAAGTATCAATCATATCTAAAGGATCAAATATTTTTTCTTTTAAAAATTTATCTAATGATTGACCTGAAACTACTTCAATTACAGCACCTAAAATGTCATAATTATATCCGTAAGTAAATTTTGTTCCAGGATGAGCTTCTTGTGGTAAGCTTGCCATTTTTTTTACGGTTTGCAAAATTGGTTCATCTAAATGAGCGAAGTAAAAACCTTGTACATTTGACTCCTTCCATTTTTCAGCTCCAATACCCATACCATATCCTATACCTGCAGTGTGAGTCAGTAGATTTTTAATAGTAATTTCATTTTTAGCTTTTACTTCCGTAAATCCTCCACCATCTTTAAATTCAGCAACTTTTGAATCTTTGAACTCAGGTATATATTTACTTAATTTATCAGTAATTAATAATTTACCCTCTTCCTGAAGGATCATAATACCAACTGAGATCACAAGCTTTGTTTGCGAAGCAATTCTAAAAATATCATCAGAATTCATTGGAATTTTCTTTTCAAGATCTTTAAATCCATTAGCTTGATTTAATATCAATTGGTTGTCTTTATAAATTAAAGTAACCGTTCCAGGCACTTTCCTTTCTTTGGATAAATTCTCAAGTTGATCTAACACTCTTTCAAAACGTTTTGAATCTATTCCAACTGTTTCTAAGAAATTAGGTTTTAATTGTTGTGAAAAGCTAATATTAAAGAATAAGATGAATATTCCTTTAATAAATAAATTTTGCATGTTTTTTTTTATTAAAGAACCTGTGCTAGGCACAGGTTCTTTTGTAATAATGTTATAAGCAGTAAATGAAATGTAAACTAAACAAAAATCAACTAATATGCTTTTTTAACTATTATTACTTATTATTTAGTTTTTTGCCCACCAAAGTTTAGTTGCCATTACATCAGGCCCTTGAATAGCATTAGATGCTTCAGCATTAGCTGAATTAGTTCCATACACATCTGAATTATATCTAAGCCTTTGTGGATATGCACCGTTCAATGGATTTCCTAGAGCTTTTATATTACTTTGTGATGCAGTTACAGTTGAGTAAGCTGAAGTTGGATAACCAGTGTCTCTAACTATTGCCCAAGCTTCATAACCATTAGTATAATTAGCAATCCATCTTTGAGTAGCAATTTTTTCAAGTTTTTGCTCATTACTTCCGGTAAGATTTCCCATGTCAGAGGCTAAATAAGCAGCTAAATCATTACTATCTACTCCACCCCATAAATCCATTGCCTTTTCTATTCCCATTTGATAATAGGAATTAGCATCTCCTGAAGCTAGTCCTTTAACAATTGCCTCTGCTATCATAAAGTGACTATCAGCTGCAGACATTATAACAGCAGGATAAATTGGCTTACCTTGACCTTTTGCCTGTACTATAATATCTTGTGGGAATGAAAACAAATCACCATTAAAATATGATTTAATTTTAGGACTTAATCTATTTGGTAGACCAACATAATTTGTATTTGCTGGCATGGTTATAACTATCTCAGTTGAGGTTTCCTCAAATGTATATTCAGCACCAGAACGATCTAACGTACTCTTTAAAAAAGCTACGTGTTCAGGAATTAGCGCCACCGCGTCACCTTGTATAGGTTTGGTAATTGTTATAACACCCCCAACACTTGGCTTTGCAATTTTATTTAACCTAGGATCGTTATTGTCTCGTAATACATCTACAAGTGGCTCTGCAACAGCCCAATTACTAGTTGGGAATCCAGATAATATATCTCCGTAAACAGCTCCACCTACCCATTGATTAATTTCTTGATCTCTTTCAAATAGAGCATTTGCATTAGCTAGAACACCTGATGAAATTGCCTCAGAAGCTGCAGCTGCAGAAAAATCCTCACCTTGAGCACCGTGAGCACGAAGTGCTAAACGTAATTTAAGACTATTTGCTAATTGTTTCCATTTTTGCATATCTCCTTTGAAGATAACATCATTTTCAGCTAATAGCTCAACACCACTCCCAGTGGTCTCACTATTTCCAATTATAGATATAGCTTGATCTAAATCTGCAATTACACCCTTATATATATCCTTTACAGAGTCAAAGACAGGTTGAGAAATCTCGGGATTTGAAGCTTCCGAGTATGGATGTGCTCCATAAGTATCGGCCATGTGTTGATAGTACAATCCCTTCATTATTAAACCAAAAGCATAAAACTGATTGTTTTCAAGAGATCCTCCTTCTTCTACTAGGCCCATATATGATGTTAATGTAGCATTATAGTCAGCAAATACTAAATATGTAAAGTATTGCCAAAAATCATTATATGTCCAAGCATCTTCACCAGTCCAATCACCTTGTGCAAAACCTTGAGCACTTTGTCCAGAAAAACGGTCAGGGTGTAAGATGTTACCCAGCCAAACACCAAATGTGTTTTGTGCAATTAGTTTTTGTTGGACATCAGTTACTAAAAACTTAGCACTAATATCAGATGCAGTAAGTGCATCTGGTCTTGAATTTATTTCGTCAAAATCATTTGTACATGATATGACGGAAGCCATTAAAAGGCTTGTGAATATTATAAAAATTTTATTTTTCATTTTTAATTTATTTTAAAAGTTTAGGGACAAATTCAAACCAAGGCTTTTAGCCGTTGGCATTCCATTTTCAGATATACCTTGAATTCCAAGTGTAGTTCCAAGCATTGATTCTGGATCAATATCTTGAGCATCTTTAGAGAAAAAGAATAAGTTTCTACCTACTAATTGTATTGTAGCGCTTTGAATACCAAGTTTTGGCATGCTTGGAAGTTGATAGCCTATGCTTAATTCTCGTAACCTCACATTATCTTGACCATAAACATAGTTAGCAGATACATCTGCCATTGCCTGCCAATAATCCTGAGCAGAAATGCTTTTTGTATTTCTGTCATTAGAATCAGCTACAGTTGCATCTACAACTATGCCTGATTCTCTATACTGAAGACTTCTTTTAGAAACACCAACTCTATCAGTAGCAGCAGAAGTTTGTGAAAATACATATCCACCAACTCTAGCATCAATTAAGAAATTGAGTGAAAAGTCTTTATATCTTAATTGGTTAGACCAACCAACTAAAGCATCGGGTTGAGCATTTCCAACTAATTCGTCCGGTTGAGCAGAAGCAATTGGAATACCATCAACTGATACAGTTCCAGTATTTGTTCTTGCATATATATCTCCAATACTACCACCTACATTAGCTCTAATAGACACACCACCTTGAGTCGAACCATTGAATTGGAATCCATCAAGGCCTTCTGCTAACTCATTTATTTTATTCTCATTTTTTGAATAAAATAAATTAGAGTTCCATGAAAGATTTTCTGAGTCTATTATAGATCCATTAATTGCAATTTCGAGCCCCTTGTTTTGAACCTCACCTATATTAGTTTTTGAAAAACTATAACCTGTCGCAGCAGGAACTGGTAAATTAAATATTAAGTCTGTAGTTGTAATATCATAAACTGAAACATCAATACCTAATTTGTTATCAAGCATACTTAATTCAAGACCAAATTCAGATGAAGTTACAGTTTCAGGCTTTAAATTAGAATTAAGTTTTACACTCGATGACCCAACTGTAGTTAGACCAAGATAGCCCTTACCTGGAAGATTAAAAGTTTGATATAGTTGATAAGGTTCAGTGTCGTTTCCTACTTCAGCAATACTTCCACGTAGTTTAATTAAATTAAAAATCTTTTGACTAGGATCAATAAATTGATTTAATATTAAAGATAAACTAGCAGAGTTGTATAAGTATGACCTGTTTTCTTCACTTAATGTTGAAGACCAATCATTCCTAGCAGATACGTCTAAGTATAAAAAGTTATCATAAGCAAGATTAAGAGATCCGTATAAAGAGTTCACTTTTTTAATTGATTGAGGAACAACAGTAGGAGAATCTAAAATGCTAAGATTATTTACAAAATACTTTGTAGGAATCTTAAAGTCTTCTCCAAATATTTCCCATCTTTCAGCAGTTCTTTTAGACATAGATCCTCCGGCATTAAAAACAAAGTTTAATTTATCAGATATATTTTCTTTTGCTGTAATTAAAAAATCAGTGTTTAATTCACCATAGTTAATGTTTCGAACATTCATTCTACCTCCCCTATAGAAGTGATGACCAGGTTTGTATATTTTACTAAAATCTATATTAGTTATATCTGCTCCAACTCTAACAAAGGCATTAAGCCAGTCAGTAAATTGATAATCAATTTTAGTAAATCCTAAAAATCTATTTCTTCTTTCTTTTTGTTCATCATTAAATAATATCCAATAAGGATTACCCCATTGTCCACTCGAATAACTTATTGACTCATATTCAAAAGGATTCGATGGGTTATCTACCTGATATTTTCTTAGGTCATTTTGGTCAACATTTCTTGGCATTAGATAAACATTAGGTAGTAGACCTTGAGCACCAGTAACCTGGTTATTATTATTTATCTCCTGTGTAAAGTATGTAGCCTTTGAGTCTATAGTTAATTTATCACCAAGGTTAGTAATAGCTCTTAAATTAAAGTTGTGACTTTGAAGATCAGAGTTTGGTAACATTGACTCAGAAGAGTTATTTGTATATGAAAACCTGATTGATCCATTTTCGAAACCATTACTTAATGATATTGAATTAATTGTTCTAAATGCATCTCTAAAAAAGTCTCTAACATTATTAGGCTGAGCAGAGTGTGCTCTTACTTCATCATTATAGTAAGGTGCTAATGACCCGTCCATTTTAGGTCCCCAGGATGCTCCACCCCAAGCATTTAAAGTACTTCTATCAGCATTGTAACGAGGTGAAACATTAAACGTACCCAATGTACCCTGTCCATATTCATTTTGGTATGTAGGCAAAGTACCTGGCATTGGAGTATCTACATAAAGATTTGATTTAATTGAAACTCCTAATCCTTTAGATCTTGAGCCTTTTTTTGTTGTTATTAATATAACTCCGTTACCTGCCCTTGCTCCATATAGTGCTGCTGCATTTGGACCTTTAAGCACAGAAATTGATTCAACATCATCTGGATTAATATCAGAGATACCCCCACCTGTAATTTCAGGCTCATAACTTGGAGTCCCTCCGTCATCATTACTTCCAGAATTAATTCCAGATCCATCGATAGGAATTCCATCTACAACTATTAAAGCTTGAGTATTTCCCCCAAGTGAATTATTACCTCTAATTGTTACTCTTGATCCAGAACCAATGGCTCCAGCTTGAGTTATCTGTAATCCTGCAACTTTACCCGCTAAAGAATTAGCAAGGTTTGAATCTTTTATAGTATTTACATTGTCTCCGGATACTTCTGAAACTGCATATCCTAAAGATTTTTTCTCTCTTGAAATACCAAGAGCAGTTACTACAACTTCATCAAGTAAAGCATTAGGTTCTAACTGAATATTTAAAGATCCAGTTGTGTTCAGGGTAATTGATTTTGTAGCATAACCAACGAAACTTACATTAAGGGTTTGACCAACCGAAGTCTCTATGGAAAAATTACCATCAAAATCAGTCACTACTCCAGTTGATGTTCCTTGAACGATAACTGAAGCACCTGGAAGAGGTAATCCATTTTCATCGGTTACAGTTCCAGTAAACTGTTGAGCATAAATTGAAGTTGCAGAAAGCAACAATAATAAAATGCTAAGTAAAGAATTTTTCATCATTTTTAGTTTTTAGTAATTTAAAATTGGAGATAATTACCATTATGTCCAAAAAAGATAGTACTGCATATATACTGCATACTTATTTGTAAAAAAAAATTAAACTATAGATTTAAGATTTTAATAATGATGGATTCATATATTATTAATAAATGAGTTTAACTCTTGACCCTTTTTTAATTTTAATTTTTTTGAAAGCCTGTATCTTTGACTCTCTACAGTTCTTATAGATATTCCTGAAATCCTTGAGATTTCATGATTGCTATGATTCATTTTAATGTATGCTGCCAACCTTATGTCAGTTTTGGATAGGCCAGGGTTTGAATTAAGTTTTTCATAAAATTTTGGATATACTTGACTAAGCATTTTGTCAAATTCTTTATATGCTCTGTTTGATGAGGTAAGATACTTAAGCTCATTTTCCAAGTTTTTAATAAAACTAGGATCATTATTATTTTTGGAAATCTTATCCTTAATATTACTTATATGTTGATTTCTTTGAGAGATAAAATTTATTTTTGAAAATAATTCTCTCTCTTTCAACTTTAACTCATTCTTTATAATAGATTTCTCGTATTTTAATTTGTAGTTTTTTTGTCTTTGAAGCTGAATATTTTCCCTTAAAAATAAAATAAGGAGAGATAGACTAACTACAGAAAAAATAGAAATTAATGTAATTGTAGAAGTTCTTAACTTTGAAAGATTTAATTCATTTTGCTTATCCGTAACTAAAATTAGGTTTTCTAATAAGTTAAATTCATTTTGTATTTGAATATTAATAGGATTCTCGTTATAAGCTATTATTGAGTCTTTTACAGAAAGTAATAAATCATTTTCTTTCGTATTTGAATATATTTTTTCAAGTAATTTAAAATTTAATATTTTCTGATTTCTAGTTGTATTTTCATCTATGTTTGAATTTATTAAAAACTGTTCAGCCTCCTGGTATTTATTAGTCTTGATTAGAATATCTGCAATTTCATAATCAACCCTTTGATAACTTTGATAAGGTGAAAGGATTTCCCCGTTGATTTTTTCTAATTCTTTTTTCGCAGCTAATAAAAAGTTTAATGCTTTATTATAGTCTAAAATATCTTTAAAATATTTACCATAAATTAAGTTTGCTTCACTGTAGTGTAATGTAGCTTCAACTCTTGAATCTTTTCCTTTATTATCATATTCAAATTTAATTTTACTGAAGTATTCCTCAGCAAAATCTAATTTATTCCACAATATATATAGCTCCATTAAAAAAAGATTTGAATACATTTTGCTTACTGTATCATCACCTCTCCTTTCTTTAGCTTTTTTAAATAGTATCTCTGCGTTTTTAAAATTACCTCTTTGAATTTCTATTTGCGCAAGACTTTCTTCAGCATTACTAAGTCCAAAAATTTTTTCTTGAGTAAATTCTGAATCAAACAATTGAAAATTCTCAATTGCTTCATTATAATAATATTCAGCAATATTATAATTTCCATTTTTAAAATAGACTGCCCCCATCACAGATAATATCCAGGGTGGTTTTAAAACATTTCTATTTCTCCTCTTATTTTTATCTAATAATTCATAAAGTTCAAGTGATTTTATTAAGTACTGATATGAGCTGACATAATCCTGCAGGTGATAAAATGTTTCACCTATGTAATAATTCAAATTAACATAATCTAAAGAAAGTTCAAATTCTTCAGGAATCTCCTTTAGTAATTCAAATGCAAACTCTAATGCCTTTTTGGAATTTGTCTCTTTGTATTTGATAATTGAATCAATAGAATTGATTTCTCCAGAATCTAATTGAAAATTTGAAGTCAAAAAATTATCGTCAACATTTATGTTTGAGATAACTAAAAAATGAATTAATCCAACTAAGTACATAATTCTAGGTTAAAAAAAGAAAACAAATCACATCATAACTAGTGATAATAACTTAGCTTAATCTTTATGAGTTTTTATATTCCCTATAAGTTGTTTTGAACACATATATCCTGAAGTACCAGCAACACTTCCACATGGGAAACTACCAGCTCCACAATAATAAATATTTTCATACCCATAGTATGAATAAAAATTATCTTTTTTACTACTGAATGTCCTCTTTTCAAAATTCTGTTTTCCAGATAATGTTATATGATCAATATTTCCTTTTGGAAATAAAAAAGTTTCATTTAAATCCTTTGGAGTTAAAAACTTTGAAAATACTAAATCTTCAGGATTTTCAATATGAGGTATTACTGTTGAAATGATTTTATCTTTTACTTTATCCAAGCTTAATGCTTTCTTATTATAACTTATATTTTTTGTAAAGAATATAAGCTTATCAAAATATTCATTGTTATCCATTTTTCTTTGAGCACTTCCCTCTGGATAGATCTGTATAAATCCTGGAAAGTAGTCATCTAGATCGTTTAGTGCATTTTGACTAGCATTTTCAAAGCTTTCTAATGTATCAACTGAGAAAATAAATCTAAAGGAATCTGAATAATTATTTGAATCTTTCCATCGTACAGGGTTTTTAAAAAAAGCGGTTACTTTTCCACTTGTCCCAATTAAGTCCAGATTAATATCATTTTTAAAATCTTTAATAAATTTTGATGGAGTTAATGGATCTGTTGCAAAAATTAGCTGATCATAGTTTAATTTAAAGTCTTTACTATTCTTTGAGAATGAAATAGAGTTTTTATCATTATCAACCTCTTGAATGTTTGATTCTAAATAAAATTTTACACCAAGATCTTTATTTATTTTTGTCAAATTTTCAGTTATTTTCCAAATACCTGTTTTAACAAACCCCCAGTACCCATCAAATACTGATCCTGAATCCATTAAAGGAATAGTAAATGCTGTTCCAGGTTCATATAGTGAAGCGGGTCCACTTTCTATTACTGTCATTCCCATATATAATTTTGTTTTCTCAGAAGAGAAATAATGATCAAGTAAATCTTTCGCATTTCCTGTAATCCAAAGTCTTGTTAATTCTTTACCTAAACAATCGTTTGCTATATCAGTTGAAGGGCTTGTACCATTTTTATATAACTCTTGAATAAACTTAATTACTTTATTCTCATCGTTTCTAAACGCATTAACCTTACCGGTCTCCCCCCATTTATCTCTGAGTTCTTCCTCCAATTTAAGGTGATCTTGATATATTTTAGTAGATGTTTCCTTACCATTAAAATAGACAAGCTTTGGAGTCTTTGGATAATAACCTTGGGTTATTTTACTCAGACCAGTTTCTTTAAATATGAAATCTGGCATCATACCAAGTACAGTAGGCCCGTAAGCAAAATCAATTTTTTTATTTCTAATTTCAACGGTATCTTTTATACACGCTCCTCCTGTTTGAGATTTTTTTTCGATTATACTTACATCAAAACCACTTTTTACAAGATAGTTTGCAGCAACTAATCCATTTATCCCTGCGCCAACGATTATTACCTTATTCATAATTATAATCTAATATATTAATATTTAGTCTTTCTAAATCAAAAAAGGAGATCAATTGATCTCCTTTAGAAATGAAAATAATAAAGGAATCTGAGTAGTTCTTTTTTTGGAATTTTTTAAAATGCAGATTTAATCTTCATAACTAATTTCATACAATATTTCATTTCTTCTATTGAAGAATTTTGTTGGAGCATCGTATGAAAGAACATAGTAATCGCTAATTATCTCAAGTCCGTTATTTTCAAGAATAGATTTGAGTTCATTTTTATGCTTTTGAATTTTATTAGCATCTGAATATCCTGAATACCTAATTGCAGCAAAATATCTTGGATCAGAAATATAAGCTTCTAGGTCTTTATCGTTGGGCATGGGAAGATCTTCAGATAAATATTTTTTTGGAAGAACAAACTCCATAGTTTTATTTTGGTCATACATGTAAACAGGAGTTGTCATAGCAATCTCTTTGTTTTCTTGATTGTTACCAGTTATGTATCTAAAAAGTTTGCCAAAATTATTATTTCTGTTTTGTTCGGCAGAAACCTTTATCATAGCAGCACTAGGATAAAATCTTATTTCAGCATTATCAATTTGATCTACTAATTGATATTCCTGTGTCTCATATTTTTGTGCCGTAAGCATTGATGAGTTTAAAAAAATAATTGTAATTAAAAAATTAAATTTAGAAATTGTATTAATCATTTCACAAATATAAATAGTCATTTGTCTTAAAAAACCAATCGAATGTGCTTTAGGATATTCTTAACATCTATATTTTTTCTCATTCTTAATGGATGTGATAATCAAATTCAAATCATTGATAAACCAATTATATTTAATCAAGAAAGGATTAATCTCACCAAAGAATATTTTAAACAGAGATATGATTTAAATAGAGATACTATTTCAATAACTCCAAAAATTATAGTTCTTCATTGGACAGTTATTCCTACAATGGAAAAAACTTTTGAAGCTTTTAATAGCCCATATTTACCTTCTTGGAGGCCAGATTTAGAAAATGTTAGTGGGTTAAATGTATCCTCACATTTTTTAGTAGATCAAGATGGTTCAATATATAGATTAATGCCTGAAAACTATATGGCAAGACACGTAATTGGCCTAAACCACTCGTCTATTGGTATTGAAAATGTTGGAGGAAATGATACACTACCCTTAACTGATATGCAAATTGAAGCAAATATTAAACTTGTTAAATACTTGAAAAATAAATTTCCAACAATAGAATATCTAATCGGCCATTACGAGTATACAAATTTTGAAGGGCATGAACTTTGGCTTGAAGTCGATGATAACTATAGGACAGAAAAAGTAGATCCAGGAGAAGACTTTATGAACTCTGTAAGAAAAGGAGTCAAATATTTAAACTTTCGTAAACTTCCTAATTAATATTTTGCAACAAAGTCTTCCCTCAAGATTTTTTTAAAATATTTTAAAAATAAATCACAGTTTGATTTGCTAAAAATCATAGGAGGTTTAATCTTTATTACATTATTAAATGGGCCGTCAACACTAGATAGAATCCCAAAGTCCTTTAACCTATTTATAATGTATTTTGCTTCTTCACTTAACGGCTTTTTATTATTATCAAGAAATTCAATACCTAAGAAAAGTCCTTGACCTCTTACATCCGCAATAATCCTATTATCTTTTGCAAGTTTTTTGAGTTCCTTTTTAAAATAATCTCCAACAAGTTTAGCATTTTTTTGAAGATTATTTTTCTTAATAGTTTTAAGAACTTCTAAGGCGATTGAACATGAAACAGGATTTCCTCCAAATGTGTTAAAAAATTCCATACCATTTGCAAAACTCTCTGCAATTTCTTTTTTGCAAACAACAACTCCAATAGGATGGCCATTTCCAATTGGTTTCCCAATTGTAACAATATCGGGTATAACATTATGTTCTTGAAACCCCCAAAAAGTTTTACCCATTCTCCCACATCCTACCTGAACCTCATCTGAGATACAAATTCCCCCATTTTTTCTAACCTCTTCATAAGCTTTTTTTAAAAATCCTTTTGGCAATTCCACTTGACCTCCACAACTTATTATAGGTTCAATTATAAATCCACCAAGTCCTCTTTTCTTATTTTTAATTTTTTTAATTTGAGTTTTTAGTTCATCAACATATTTATCGTCTTTTTTGTCTCCTACATATTTTCCATTAAAATTATTTGGAATAGGTATTACATGAGTATTTTTTGGAGCTCCGCTACCACCTTTTCCATCAAATTTATAAGATGAAATATCAACGCATTTATTGGTATTTCCATGATAACCATGTTGAGATACTATTATATCATTATTGCCAGTATGAGCTTTCATCATTCTTATTGCTAATTCGTTAGCTTCACTTCCTGAGTTAACATAATGAACAACATTTAATTCTTTAGGGAAGGTGCTTAGTATTTCTTTTGTAAGATGATTTATATTTTCATGTAAATATCTTGAGTTAGTATTAAGAACTGACATTTGACTTTTACCTGCACTTACTACTTCTTCATTTTCATGCCCAACATGAGCGACATTATTTACGGTATCTAAATATTTATTGCCTTTATGATCAATTAAATAAACTCCTTCTCCACGAACTATCCTTATTGGTATATTATAATGAAGTTTAAGACTCTTCCCAATATATTTTTTTCGATAATCTATAATTTGAGTATTAGTATGACTTGTTATTGATATCAGTTCTTTACTTTTAAAAAGAATATTAGGATCTGGACATATATCTTTCCAAACATCTTCTTGTTTTGAATAACATACCCCTGGATAATCAATTTTATAGTTCAGCATTGAAAGAATAATTTGAAAATGAAGATGAGGGGCCCAGTTTCCATTCTCAGGATAATTCGCTACTTCTGCAATTATTTCTCCCCTCCTAACTTTTGAGCCAACCTTATTCTTTAGTACGCTATCTACTGAATTATGTCCGTATAATGTAAAAAATTCAAAGTCTTCAACATTATGTTTTATAACTACCAACCCTCCATATTCTTTATTTCCTTTATCATTCAACGCAGCTACTATTTCACCATCATAAATACTACTAACTTTTGTCCCTACTGGGACCCAAAAGTCTAAACCTAAGTGAATAGTCCTATTCTCCTCACCTTCATTCCCAACTTTTTCATATGAATTTGAAGAATAGATTGATCTTGGTTCAAGATATCCACCAGATATAATATAATCAGGAATAGTTTTTTGTAGTTTTTCAATTTTGAATTGAAAAAAATCTAAATCTTCAATCTCATTTCTAGTTCCTAACCAGTTACTTCCAACACTTAAATCTAATTTATAAAATTTTGTTTTATTTATTTCGGGCATTAGATCTCCAATTAAAAACCCATTATTTTTAGCCCACTTATCAAATTTATTTTTATTTGGATGAGCATCTAATGAGCATGCTTTTCTATATGAATAATATGCAAATTCTGAATCAACTTTTATCCATTTTTTTAACAGACTCCAAGCACTTTCCTCACTAATTTGGAGATATTTATTATCTGGTTCAAGAGTTTTGTTGATTGCAGACTTTGTAACCGAAATAACTGTTTTCATTGCAATTACATTATATAGATGGTATAACTCAATATCTTTTAACTTATTTACTTTGTTATAGCCTTCAACAATATCTAGTGATGCCTCCAATGGATCATTTTGATTCATAATAGCGTAGGCACATACTGATCCTAGTTCATTAATTTGTTGTGTATAAATTGAATCACCAAAGTCAATTATTGATATTACACTTGGTTTGATTAAATTTCCATCAACTAATATGTTATTATCATTAATATCATTATGAATTACAGCTTTTTTTAGTTTACTGTAACTCTCTTTAGATTCTTGAAATTTTTTTTGAAAAAAACTTAAAATTTTCCTTTGCTCATTTGAAAAAAGATATAAATATTTAATTGTCCAAAGTGATTGGGCAACATCCCAGTCAAATTCTCTGTGAGCAAAAGAATGATTAAATCCTTTTAATAGTTTAGAAATAAGAGCACTTTTTTGGCCTAAACTATTTCTTAGACTCCCATTCTGAGGATTAACAGAGCTATAAAGTCTACCATCTACCCATGAAAGAAGCCTCACTATTCTATTAATTCCATAGCTGTCAGTATACTTTGAAATTTCAGATTTTTTTTTATTTAAAATTATCTCTGGAATTTTTAGACTAGGATTTTTTGAATTAATAAATTTTAAAATTTCATTTTGATATTCATAATGCTCAATTGGTGTATTTGGTCTAGAAATTTTTAGAACATAATTTGACTTTAATGATAAAATATGGTAATTAAAATCAACTTCTCCAGGCAGAATTTCAGGTTCGCCAACTATTCCATATTCTTTTTTAAGGAGTCTTTTTACTTCTTCTTGTGAAAGCATTAATCTTTCATAATCCATTAAATAAAATTAGGAAATTATTTCTTTAGCTTTTTTAAATATTGAGAGACCTTTTTTATTAGTTGATAAGTTATAAATGTTACAACCATAAAATTTTGAATGTGAATTAACCAAGTAGAAATAATTTTGAAGATTATTAGAGCCATGTCTCAAAGGATCTGGAGTTCCTTGTCCATAGAAAGTGTCAGGTTCATCATTTTTTTCATTGAATAGTTTTTTTAGATTATTCTCATCAGTTGTATAAATATTATTCCATTTTTTGACCCTGTTTGGATTATAATCATGGTCAAATCCCAATAAAAAAATATTTTTATATCCATTTGTAAAAGCCCAATTTAACCCATCAAGAAAAATTGTCTTTCCTATTATTGGTCTAAAAGGATGCTTTTTATACTTAGCATAGGCAAGAGTTTTATACCTGTAGTCATACTTTGTCACTAAGCTTTTATATATATTTTTATTAGGCTTTTTTGATTTTGGAAAATCAGTTGAACATAAATAATAATCAATTTTTCTTTCATTAATTGCTTTAAATGAATTATTTACAGCTAATATGTCAAGGTTGTGAATATTATGTTTTTTTATTTCTAACGCACTTTTACCGCTTCCAATAAATAATAATGAAGTATTTTTTTTAAGGTTATCCTCTCTTTCAGATTCTATCTTTTTAAATAAAAACAAAACTGGTAATCCAAAAACAAACTCTTTAAAAAATTTTATTTGATTTCTAATAGGGTTGTATAAATGTTTTTTTAAGGTATTGATCACAGAAGCTATTTAAATTCAATATTAATAACACTGTAAATATGTTACGTTAACCAATGGTTAATTGATTTTTAATTTATGATTAGATTTATATATTTGATTATGGAATGGTATTTAAAAGTGATTAATTCTTATTTCGATTTTAATGGAAGGTCCAGAAGAATGGAGTACTGGATGTTTGTCTTTATCAATTCTCTTATTTCAATTTTTTGCCTATTGTTAGACAATATGCTTGGGACTACATGGTCAATCGGATATGGACCTATTTATATAGGATATGGTCTTGCAGTATTTATTCCAAGTTTAGCAGTAGCAATTAGAAGACTTCACGATATAGGTAAAACAGGATGGTATTATTTACTTGCATTAATTCCAATAATCGGAGCGATATGGCTTATAGTTCTTTTTGCAACTGAAGGAGAACAAGGTGAAAATCAATTTGGACCAAATCCTAAGAATGATAATTTTGAAAACAGAGATTACTAAATCTTAAAAATTATGGAGCTGGATTTGGTATTTTCTCATTTACTAAATTGATCTCCGAAATAATTTCATCAGACAGTTTTATGTTAATACTATTTATGTTTTCTTTCAACTGATCCATTGATGTAGCCCCAATTATATTACTAGTAACAAATGGTCTATCATTAACAAATGCTAGGGACATTTCTGCTAAAGTCATATTATGCTTTTGTGATATTTCATAATACATATCAATCGCCTTAGCACAATTATCGTTGCTAAATCTTGCTAAATTCGGAAATAACTTAAGCCTGCTGTTTTCTGGCATTTTACCATTTCTATATTTTCCAGAAAGCACCCCAAACCCAAGAGGTGAATATGCTAACAACCCAACGTTTTCTCTTTTACATATTTCTGCATTACCAACTTCAAAAAGTCTATTTAAAAGGGAATATGGATTTTGAATAGTTATCATTTTAGGTAACCCAATTTTAGAGTATTCAATAAACTTCATGAACCCCCAAGGATTTTCATTTGATAAACCAACATGTCTTACTTTCCCCTCATCAACTAGTTTTTTTAGTTTCTCCAAAATCTCTTGAAAATTATCTTCCCATCCATCATTAGTATATGTAAAGCCTCTTTTTCCAAAAAAGTTTGTCATTCTTTCTGGCCAGTGAAGTTGATATAAATCCAAGTAATCAGTTTTAAGTCTTTTTAAACTTCCATTTATTGCATCTTCAATTGAGTCTCCTTTAAATCCTGTTTTTCTAATATGAGCTGTGTAATCTCCAGGTCCAGCAATTTTTGAAGCTAAAATGATTTTTTCTCTATTATTTCTTGATGATAACCAATTTCCAATTATTTTTTCAGTATCAGCATATCTCTCGGGGGTTGCAGGAACTGGGTATAATTCAGCAGTATCAAAAAAGTTTACTCCCTGGTCTAGACTGTAGTCCATTTGTTCAAAAGCTTCAGACTCAGAATTTTGTCTACCCCATGTCATAGTACCAAGACAAATTTTACTTACTTCAATATTGGTTCCAGGTAGTTTATTATATTCCATTATTTGTATTAATTAGTCTATTTTGATGAGAAGCTGCAAAATATAAAATTTTGTGTCGTTTCAAAAGGAGTTGTATGATTAATATATTCATAATCATTGATTGATAGTTTTCCATCACAAAACAATTTTTCTAGAGAGTCTTTATCATACTGAGAAATATTTAAACCACTACATTTTAATGGCCCTGATTTTGAGAAAGTTCCAACAACAAAATTTTTAGAAAATTCATTAACTATTTTGACATATCTTTTAATTTTAGTCTTTTCAGTCAAAAAATGAAATACAGCTCTATCATGCCAAAAAGAGTATTGAATTTTTGGATTAAAATCATTTATATCACTAACTATCCAATTTACATTATCAGAATCTTTTCCTAATCTATCTTTAACTCTATTAATAGCATTTATAGAAACATCAAGTACAGAGATATTTTGATATTCGTTCTTAATCAGATAGTCAACAAATTTACTCTCACCTCCACCAATATCAATTATAGGAGAGGACTTGTTTATATCAAGTTTCTCAAAAAACTTAATTGATGTAGCTGGCACTTCTTGTGTCCATGAAACTTCATTAGGACTCTTTTCTTTGTAAATTTTATCCCAATGAGATTTTGTAGACATGTTATAAATTTAAAAAAAGATATGATATAGTTTTTATTTAAATTTGATATATGTTTTCAATCAAAATAGATAACGATATAGTTACAGAGATTAAAGAGATTGATATTTCAAAAATTATGCCTCATGAAAAGGTTTTGATAGATAAAAAAGAAGTCTTAAAAGGTAATTTAAAATATAAAGATGACAAACTCATAATCTCAACAATTTTGATATGCAGTCAGTCAAATATGATTATAGACGGTCATCATAGATATACTGCTTTAAAAGAGTTAGGGTTTATAAAAGCTCCAGTTACATTAGTTAATTATTTTACAGACAAAATAATTACTGATGAAAATGATAGCTTTTTAAAAAATGAAATTATATCAAATTCTAAAAAAGGAATCCTTTATGAGCCAAAGTCAACAAAACATTTAATCTTTTGTAATAACACAAAAAGTTGGCATCCAATTACTTTAATATCTTCTTGGTATCCTTTAAAAAAAATATAAGTTAATCGCCAATTCTAGAAAAAAGCCAGGCTTCTTGAGAATTTGGTTTCATTACAACAAGAGTCTCATTGCCTAAGTAATATTCTAGAAAATATTTTTCATTAGTATCACTTCTATAAACTAAAATTTTATTATCAACAAATTCAACTTCACCTTCAGCAAGAACAGAAAACTTATCGCTTCTAGTAAAAGTATTATTTGTTTGAATTAATAAAACTTCACTTTCATTATTAAGCCAATAGCCGTAAATTTCATTAGGGTTATTATTTTCAGAATAAGAAAAAATATTCATAAAAAGAGTTAAAGAAAGATATATATAATTCATGGTTTTATTAGGGTTTTAATTTTGCTGCAAATTTAACTAATTATAAATATTTCTACAATGAAATTAATCTTAAATTATTGTTATAAATAGCTATTTTACATAATTTCATTTAATAAATAAATTTTTATGAATAAATTAAATCTGGGATTATTTATTTTACTTAGTATTTGTTGCTCAAAAGAACAAGAAAAAGTAGAAAATTTATATTTAGGAAAATTGGTAAAACAAGGAATTTGTATGAATTATGTAATTGAGGTTCTAGATGATGATTTTCCTCCAGAATTAATTGAAAGAATTTGGGTTGATGAGTTTTCTAAAATTGAGTATCAGAATGTTTTTTCTTTAGAAAGTGTTTGTGATTTTCCAGATACAGTTAAAGAAGGAGATTCTTTCAAATTTATTCTTGGAAATACTAATACTGATTTCTGCGCTGTCTGTGAAGCTTATACACCTGTTCCAAATAAGCGATTAAAAATTACTGTAGTTGACTAAATTTTACTTTTTTAAGATTATTTAACTTTTGAGAACTTTAATCCTGCATTCATTTCAAGCCTTTTTAAAATTTTATCACCCATTGCTATTGAAGGTGTTAATAATCCATAAGAATCGTTTAAGGAATCTTTTGCGAGACAAACAGCGCTTTCAGCTAACATTTTTGAAGTTGATCCGTATCCAGGATCTCTATCCCCAGTAACTTTATATATTGAAATAACGGATTCATTAATTACATAAAATTTAATATTAAAGAAGCCAGTTTCTCTTTCTTTTTCATTTGGGCCTTGACCAGGCTTAGGTGAAAAAATATTAAAAATACTCTTCATAATTGATCCCGGTTTTGCAGACAGAAAAATTAATGGTATAGAAACCAATATTCCCTTGATTCTTCCCATAAATCCATCTCCAGTCATTACCGCTTCGTCATATCTAAAATTTTTCCCATACTTGTAATTTGATAAGGCATTAGATCTCCTCACTATCTTTGTATTAATTCCAGCCATCAAAAATGGAGCAATCCATTTTTTTATTTTTTTATCAAAAACTACAGAGTTCAAATCTCTTTTATCAGGTCCATTTTTTTCTCCTTCAGGATTTAAACCATATGGATTAATTAAATCTTTTCTAATTTCTTTATTAATCGAAGCCTCGCTAATTATATTATTTATACTTGCATAAGTACCCCCACTATATCCTCCTTTAGCTCCAGTAACTCTCATGCAAATTTGTAAGTCTTTTTTTAAAATATCTTTATAGATGAAGTATACGCCCATATCTGAGGGTATTGAGTCAAACCCACAGCTATTAACAATTTTTACTTTGTTAGTCTCTGCTTTCGTATGATAAAAATCTATCATTTTTCTAATCCATTGAGATTCTCCTGCTAGATCACAATAATCTGTCCCCGATTCTATACAAGATTTTACAATTAAAGATCCATATTTTGAATACGGTCCAACAGTTGAACAAATTACTTTTGTTCTCATTGTAATTTTATTTAGTGATACCTCATCAAAACTATCTGCAATAAGAATTGGTATACTTGTGTCCAGATTATTATCTCTGATAGATGTTAATTTTGCTTTATCTCTTCCGGCTATTGCCCATTTTAAATCTTTGGAGTTATACTTTTGAAATAAATACTCTGCTACAAGCCTGCCAGTAAATCCTGAAGCCCCCCAGATTATAATATCAAATTCTCTTTTATCTAATGACATTTTTTATTTATTGGGGGTTAAATGAAACTTGGTTAAAATTAAAAGAATATTTAACTTCTAAAAATAAAATTTAACTAAATATTAAATATGACTGCTTCATCTCGGAGAATATTATCATATATATACTTTATAATTGCCATTATTGTTTTAATATCCATCTCAAAGAGAGTTATTGGACCTCTAGATTATGATATCGTAATTATTAATGGAGAAGTATTCGATGGTTCAGGGACTGAATCCAGGATTCAAGATATTGGAATAATTGGAGATGAGATAATTAGGATTGGAAATATTGAATCAAATAATGCCTTAAAAATAATTGACGCTTCAGGTCTGGTAGTCTCACCTGGTTTTATTGACACACATGCTCACCTAGATCCAATGGATAATTTTATAAATCTCTCTGATGGTGAAAGCGCTGTTAGGCAGGGAGTAACTTCAAGTTTTGGAGGACCCGATGGAAGAGGGGTGCCATTAAAATATGGTTTTAAAGAGTTCTTAGACTCTATTGAAAAAGTTGGAGTTGGTATGAATGTTGGATTTTTAACTGGACATAATAAAATTAGAAGAGCAGTTATGAACCTAGAAAATAGGGAACCAACTGAAGATGAATTGAATGAAATGAAGTTACTAGCTATTAAGGCTATGGAGGAAGGCGCTTTTGGCATTTCTACTGGATTAAAATATCTGCCTGGAAATTTTTCTAAAGTTGAAGAAGTGATTCAAATTTCCAAAGAAATATCAAGAATGGGAGGGATATACACTACACACCTAAGAGATGAAGGACTAAAAATAATTGATGCTATTAACGAAGCAATTATAATTTCAAAAGAGGCTGATATAAATGTAGTTCTTACTCATCACAAGGTTATTGGAAAACCAATGTGGGGTAAAAGTGAAATGACACTTTCCTTAGTTGATTCAGCTAGACAAAAAGGAATTAAAATTATGACAGACCAGTATCCATATAGTGCAAGTCACACGGGTATAAATGTATTAATTCCTACATGGGCTAGAGCTGGTGGTAGTGAGGAATTTAAAAATAGAGTATCTGATGAAGAAACAAGAAAAAAAATTGAAGAAGAAATAGTCTTTAATATTTTAAATGATAGAGGAGGAAATGATTTAAATAGAGTTCAATTCTCAAGAGTAAGTTGGAATCCAAATCTTGAAGGAAGAACTCTTAAAGATTGGATATTAATGAAAGGTTTAGAACCCACTTTAGAAAATGGAGCTAAACTTGTAATTGAAGCTGAATTAAATGGAGGAGCAGGATGCATTTTTCATGCAATGGATGAATTAGATGTAAAAAAAATAATGAAGTATCCATATACAATGATTGCTTCAGATGGTAGATTATCTGAGCCAGGAGTTGGACATCCACATCCAAGAGCTTATGGCACTTTTCCCAGAGTTTTAGGAAAGTACGTAAGAGAAGACAAAGTTCTTGAATTAAGTGAAGCTATATATAAAATGACTCATCTTCCTGCAATCACTTTTGGAATTAATGATAGGGGATTGATAAAAAAAGGTATGAAAGCAGATATTACGATTTTCGATAAAAACACAGTAAAAGATAATGCTACTTTTACATTACCTCATCAGTATCCAGATGGAATTAGGTACGTAATAGTAAATGGAAAATTAGCAGTAGATGATTTTAATTTTATGGGTCTTAAGGCTGGTAAAGTTTTAAGAAAAAATTTAAATCCTTAACTAGGAACCCACTCATAAAAATTAGACAATTCATTTATTTTAAATCCTGTTTTTGGGTATAAATTATTTCCTATTTTATTTGACTTCTCAGTTTCAAGCATCATCCCGCACGCATTTGACTCTTTGACAAGTTCTTTTGCTTTATCAATTAGTAGTTTTGAATATCCCTTACCTCTGTATTTACTATCAACAAACAAATCATTTAAAAGCCAATATTTACTGACTCTAGTAGATGAAAAAAGGGGATATAATTGCACAAAACCTGTTAGTATATTATTGACTTCACAGATAAATAATTTAGAGTCTTTATTGCTAAGTCGACTCTCTAGAAAATTTTTTGAAATAATAATATTTGATTCTTTTCCATAGAACATTCTATATGAATCAAATAGTATTGATAGTTGATCTAAGTCTAATTTTTTTGCTTCTCTAATATTCATTTATCTTTTATTTAGTTTTAAATTTAGAAAATCTTATGAGTAAGTTAAAGACATATATTATTATAAGCTACATCTTAGGATTAGTTTTCTTTTTAATCCACAACTTTGACTTTGAATCATTTATTTTAATTGATCCTTTAATGCTTGTTTTAATTTTCAATATACCTTCTTTTATAATTGGCTATTTATTTTACTTAATTAGAAAAAAATTGTTTTGGATTTTCTACACTCTAATTTTTATAATAATAACTTTCTTAATATCTGCTTGGTCTATAATTGAAATATACACCGGAGGAGATTGGGGTAAAATATTATAGATTAATCTAATTCTTTAATTATAATATTTTTAAACTCAATCGGATGACCTTCAGATTGAAGAGATATATAGCCCTCTTTTAAAGGTTGCCCTAATTTATTAGAGAAGTTTTCAGATAAGTATGTTCCTCCAAAACGAATATTAGAATATGTCATCACTGTGTCTTTATCAATTATATGGTGAACAATAGAATCTGAATAAACAAGGAACTCAACACTAACCCATTCTTCAGTGTGAATTGTTCTTGAGGTTGAGTTAACACAGTGCTGCATAGCTTGAGTTCCACTTATATCTACCTCAGTTCCTGGAGAACACATATTAAGGGTCGGTCTATCATTTATACCAGAGCCTCCAAGAAATTGTCCTTCTATACTTACAGGAAATCCTTGATCTAAAAACATTTGATTTGGATGTTCAGAATGAAGCATAACACCGCTGTTTTTATAGTTCCATGCATCATTCTCGTTTTTATACGAATTAACATGCTCGCCATAAAATCTATAATCAAGTTTTAGATGATAATTTTTAAATTTCTTATTAGTATAGAAGATATGTCCAAACTTTTCATCAAATGAATCATAATCTTCATATGTTACTTTTATAGTTTTATCACCAACTCTAAAAGTATTTCTATAATTATTATTTAATTCATACCCAGCTATTTTAATTTCCCATCCATCTAAACTTTCACCATTAAATAAACTAATCCATTTATTAGAATCATTATTAGATTCACAGGATATAAATATTAGAAAAACTAGAATTGCTTTTAATATTTTTAATTGTGACATTAACCTAAATTAATTAGTTTTTTTTAAACCAAATTGTTGTTATTAACAACTATTGGAAGTATACCTTAGATGATTATTATAATTTAAGCATTTGCTAATCGAACCATGATATAAACTTTAGCAAACATAATTATTAGAAATATCACAAAAAGAATTTCGGGAAAATATTTTTTGGAGATTTTGTTGTACTTTAACACAATGCAAATTTAGATTTTAGTTTATTATTAAATCTAAAATTTTTGTTAATTATATCATGTAATCTTTAAATTTTCTTCTTTATAAATAATTTTATTCTATGAATAGATATGGTCAAATTAGAGATATGCTTTTAGGCGACATAACTGCATTTATATTTATTTTCGGAATTATAGTAACCATGCTTATTGTTATTTCATTTTTTTTATCTAAAAAAGAAAAAATTAGCGACGAAAAAGATTATTATGATCGTTTCAGTTCACAACCAAATAAAAAAATATGAAAAAACTTACTATAATTTCTTTGATCTTGTTTTCAACAAGTATTTATTCTCAAGCACACATTGGTGCCATGGGAGGCTACAACTTGGAATCTGAAAAAACCCAAGTTGGAATTGGATTAAACTATATGTTACTTCCTAAAGTATCAGTTGGAGCAATGGCTATGATAACGCCATTTGATGATGAAAGTAGTGATTACATGATAATGTACAATGCAAAATATAAACTTGGTAATTTTTATCTAGTGGGGGGGTTAATGGATATGAAAATGGGTGATAAACCTAACATGTCAATGTCAATGTCAATGAACATGGATATGGATGGGACTGAACCCTATTTTGGTTTAGAATATAAACCTTTCAAAAATAAAATGTTAAAGATCTATTATAACCATTCAGATATGATGAAATCAATAGGTATAATGATGCCAATATTTAATCTTAGAAAGAAAATGGATCATACTATGCATGTCGATCATTAAATGAAAAAATCTTAATTATAAAATGGGTAAAATCAATGGTTTTACCCATTTTTTTTTTAATACATTTAATATCTTAGACATTCCAATTAACAAAATTATGAGAAAATTACTACTACTTTTAATTTCTGTCATACTTGTATCATGTCAAACTTCAAACTCAGAGATTGATGTAAAGGTCAAAAATCTCCTATCACAAATGACACTTGAAGAAAAAATTGGCCAAATGAATCAGTATAATGGATTTTATAATGCTACTGGTCCAGCTCCTGTTGAAGGCGATCAAAAAGAAAAATATGATAATGTAAAAAAAGGTTTGGTTGGCTCGATGTTAAATGTAACAGGAGTTGATGAAGTTAGAGCATTTCAAAAATTAGCTGTTGAAGAATCCAGACTAGGGATTCCGATTATTTTTGGATTTGACGTTATCCATGGATATAAAACAATTTTCCCAATTCCACTTGCTGAGTCTGCAAGTTGGGATGTGGACATAATTGAAAAATCTGCTAAAATGAGTGCAAAAGAAGCTTCGGCGGCTGGTTTAAATTGGACATTTGCTCCAATGGTAGATATAACAAGGGATGCTAGATGGGGAAGAGTAATGGAGGGAGCAGGAGAAGACCCTTATCTTGGGAGTTTGATTGCAGCTGCTAGGGTTAAAGGATTTCAAGGCACTGATCTTTCATCATATGAAACCATTGCCTCGACTGCTAAACATTTTGCAGCATACGGTTTTGCTGAATCTGGAAGAGATTACAATACAGTAGATATAGGAATAAATACTCTACACAATATTGTTCTTCCTCCTTTTAAAGCAACAGTAGATGCTGGAGTTAAAACTTTTATGAATTCATTTAATGACTTAAATGGTATACCAGCAACAGCAGATAAATACCTTCAAAGGGAAATTTTAAAAGGCGACTGGGGTTTTGATGGTTTTATAGTTTCAGACTGGGGGTCATTAAGAGAAATGATTGATCACGGTTTTGCAAAAGATAGAAAACATGCAGGAGAACTAGCCCTAAATGGTGGCTCTGATATGGATATGGAATCATATATTTATCTAGAATATATTAAAGAACTTCTTGATGAAGGAAAAGTAAAAATGACTCAGATAGATGATGCAGTAGGTAGAATACTTAAAGTTAAATATGAGTTAGGTTTATTTGATGACCCATATAAATATTTGGATAATGAAAGAGAAATAAATGTAACAGGTTCGAAAGAAATTTTGGATGCTACCCTTGAAGTTGCAAAGCATTCTATAGTACTACTTAAAAATGAAGGAGATATTCTTCCCCTTAAGAAAAATGGTCAAAAAATTGCTTTAATTGGGCCTTTAGCAGATGATAAAAACAGTCCACTTGGTAACTGGAGAATAGCAGCAGAAAATAACTCTGCAGTTTCAGTATTAGAAGCTATGAGAGAATATAAAGGCAACAGACTAACTCATGCAATGGGAGTTAAACTTGTCAATAAAATTCCTGATGGATTCCATGAAGAAGTTTCAATTAACGAAACTGATAAAACAGGAATCTTAAACGCTCAAAGAGTTGCAAGAGATGCAGATGTTGTTGTTATGGTTCTTGGAGAATATGGATTTCAGTCTGGTGAGGGTAGGAGTAGAACAAATCTTGACTTACCTGGATTTCAACAAGAGCTTTTAGAACAAGTATACAAAGTCAATAAAAATATTGTATTAGTTCTTATGAATGGAAGACCTTTGGTGCTTAACTGGCATAACAATAACCTGCCCGCAATTGTTGAAGCATGGCACTTAGGTTCTTCAAGTGGTACTGCAATTGCTGAAGTTCTTTATGGTGATTTTAATCCTAGTGGTAAATTACCTATGTCTTTCCCTAGAAGTGTTGGACAAATGCCATTATATTATAACTATAAAAGTACAGGAAGGCCTGGAGCTGACGGAGAGGATGCGGGTAGTGTTTTCTGGTCTCACTATCAAGATGAGCTTAATTCACCATTATATCCATTCGGATATGGTTTAAGTTATACAGACTTCACAATTTCAGATATTTCTCTTAGCTCAAATGAGTTAAGTACTAATGAATCAATTACTGCGACTGTTTCAGTTTCTAATATTGGAGATGTAAAAGGTAGAGAAATCGTTCAACTTTATATTCAAGACAAATATGCTAGTTCTACAAGACCTGTAAGGGAATTAAAAGGATTTGAATTAGTTGATTTAGAACCTGGAGAAACTAAGACAGTTGAGTTCACGATAAATGAAAAATTACTAGAATTTTATAACGGATCAAATCAATGGACTGCAGAACCAGGGGAGTTCAATGTATTTATAGGAAATAGTTCAAAAACAAAGAACTCAACTAACTTCTATTTTAGATAATTTTACTAGTTTTTGTTAAATTTAAGAATGAAAAAAATACTTTTTTTAATAATTTTCATAACAGGTTGTGGGGGAGAAATCTATTATTTAGATAGCTATAACTACAATCAGTTAGGTGAATCACCCTATGAAACTAAACAGCTAGAATCTCCTGAACTAGAAGGAGCTTCAATTGAGGCATATGAATTCATAGCTAATGAAATAATATCTGCTTATTCAAGATCTTTAGCCTTGGACAATAATTTAGGTGGTGTAGACAACGAAATAAAAGCATTGGAGTTCTTGAATCAAGCTATGTATAATTTTGAAATATACACAGTCAACAGAGAAAGAATGAAAATTAATGTTACAGATAAGGAATTTGAAAGAAAATCAGAAATAAGAGATAGTATTCTAAACAAATCTAGAATCAAAAAAGAGGCTGAAAATTTAATTAACTTCGAATGAAAAAAGTTTTGAGATGATAATAAATTGGATTAAAAAACCCCAATTCTTGCTTCTAGAATTTCATTTGTAAAAGGTGTTTTGTTTACTATCTAATTTTTTGAGTTTGTCATTAAAATAATTTATGAACTTTACTTTAATTGATTATACTGCATTTGCACTTTGGATTTTTATTAGCATTGTTACTTCATACATTCTAGTTAGAAAGTATAAACTTTTTGGTGGAAATAAAAATGTTCAAAAAGCATTAACATGGGGATTAATCCTTGGACACCTTATTTACCTTGTTTGGAAATACATTTTTTTACTAATTTTTTAGACTTTCAATTAACACATATAATATTATTAGAGTATTTATTGACTTAGATTTCATAATTTAGTTTGGATGAAAGTTTGTGTTTATTGTTCCTCGAGTTCTAAAATTGATAAAATTTATTTTGATGCAACTGAAAAATTAGCAAACGAATTTATTAAAGAAAAAGTTCAAGTTGTATATGGAGGTGGAGGCAATGGCCTTATGGGTCATCTTGCAGACATTATTATCGACAATGGAGGTAAGATTAAAGGTATTAGTCCAAAATTTATGCAAGATATAGAGTGGACTCATAAAAGACTTACTGATTTAGAAATAGTCACCACAATGCATGAGAGAAAAACTAAATTTTTAGAAGATATAGATGCTGTTGTTGCCCTGCCTGGTGGATGCGGAACTCTTGATGAACTCATCGAAGCAATCACATGGAAGAGATTGGGGATATTTACAAAACCTATAGTAATAATTAATACAAACGGATACTATGATCCACTTATAAAAATGTTAGAAAGATGTGTTACTCAAAATTTTATGGATAAAAGACATTTAGAAATGTGGTCAATAGTTGAAAATTCAGATCAAGTTCTACCCTCAATAAAAAATACAGATGACTGGAATAGAGATGCTTTGAACTTTGCAAGAAATGAATAATAATAATCTTTAGCTTAATGACAAGAAAAGAATTTGAGGCTTATTTGAAAGACCTAGCTTTAACAGATGAGTTAAAAAGAGAATATTGGAGGGTATATGATAAGATAAATGAACCTGGTTCACCATTAACATTTTCACAAAAGGCTAATTTTCTTCTTGGAAAACTCAGAAAAATGAAAAAAAAATAAAAAAACCCTTCAAAAATGAAGGGTTATATCTTTAGGCACCTGAGATTACTTTTACATTTACTGCATTTAAACCTCTTTTACCTTCTATTAATTCAAATTCTACTTTGTCTCCTTCTGATATTCTGTCAATTAAGCCAGAAACATGAACGAAATGTTCGGTATCTGAATCAATCTCTTTAACAAAACCAAATCCTTTAGTTTCGTTAAAGAACTTTACAGTTCCTTGATTCATAATTTAATTTGTGCAAATGTAATCTATTAAACTGCTTTTACCTATTTTTTTTAATAAATTTAAATATTGATTTTTTTAATCTAAACTCCATGGGTATCGGGCTTAATAATATAGTAGCGGGTGTTGATAAGCTTATTGAATCAATCCTTACATAAGTTTAACTTTAAAGATTAGTATTATTTATGTTTAAATTAGCCTTTTTATGTACTCAGATAACCAGCGCAAACTAATTCTTAAATTAAATAAAAAAAAGTTTCGTTTAGCAAATAAACTTTTTGTTGCTGAGGGAAAAAAGGTTGTTAATGAGCTAATTAATTCTGGGTGGCCATTTAAAATGTTATTCTCAACTGAGGAAAATTTTCACAAAGATGCTCATTTAATAAAAAATGAGGATATGAAAAAAATTTCTCATTTTAATTCACCAAGTCCGGTTTTAGGTGTTTTTGAATTACCTGATGAAAAAAAAATATTATCAGAAACTACAACAATTGCTGTTGATGGAATTAGTGATCCTGGAAATTTAGGAACAATAATCCGCTTGTGTGATTGGTTTGGATTATCTGAATTATTTTGTAGTCATGATACAGTTGATTGTTTCAATCCAAAAGTAATTCAGGCTTCTGCTGGTTCAATAGTCAGGATAAATTGTCATTATGTAAAAGACTTGGTTAAATCTTTAGTTTTATTAAATAAACCAATATTTGGAACTAGCACAAATGGAGATTCAATATATTCAACTAAACTATTGGATAAAGCGTCTTATGTTTTTGGAAGTGAAGCTCATGGAATATCAGAATCATTGTTATATCAATTAAATGGGGAGATTTCTATTCCTCAATTTAGAGATACTAATATTAAACCAGAAAGTTTAAATGTTGCTACTGCAACTGCCATTTTTTTAAGTGAACTAAATAGAAATAAAAACTAAAATAGACATGAATATGTCTTTTGTAAAAAAAATTAGTTGATGGTGTCCGTTATAATTAGATTTTTTCCTGGATTCTTTCTTAGCTATATACCACTAGTTTAACACAGGAGTAATTAAATTTAAAATTTAAATAAATTAAAAAATAAATAAAATTTATAATACTTTAGCATAAAAATTAGCTGAACTTAATTGAAATTTGTTTCTATGTTCGGAGCGTTGAGAGTTAAGAAGCTTAACTCAACTTTAGTCTATTGGATAGGCTCCCGAATTTTAAAGCTAGCTTCTGTAAACATTAACTCACATTTTTCTTTTTTAGAGAATAAGACTTCTTTTTCCAAATTTTATCAAAGGGTATAGTCTTTTAGACATATTCTACTGATCCCTTTAAAATAAAACCTCTTAGTTTAAAAAATGAAAATCAAGTACATAGAATTTATAGACCAAAACTTTGACTTCCCTCAGGAAGATTTTAGTGTAAATGATAATGAATTACAGTTTCATGGAATTAATATAATGGATGTTATAAATAAATATGGAACTCCTCTAAAATTTACATACTTACCTCAAATTTCTAATAATATACAACGAGTAAAAACATGGTTTTCAGAGGCTTTTAAAAAAATAAAATATACTGGAATGTATCATTACTGCTATTGTACTAAAAGCTCACATTTTAAGTTTGTTCTTGATGAAGCATTGAAAAATGATATTCATCTTGAAACATCCTCATCAATAGACATGGATATAATTGAAAATCTAATTAATGAAGGTAAAATTCAAAAAAGTAATTACATTTTATGTAATGGATTTAAAAGAGATCAATATATATTAAATATAGCCAATGTAATAGGCAAAGGGTTTTATAATTGTATTCCAATAATTGATAATTATAAAGAATTAAAATTACTTAATGAGCAAATTGATAGTAATTTCAAAATTGGAATCAGAATAGCATCAGAGGAAGATCCTAAGTTTGAATTTTATACTTCAAGACTTGGTATAGGTTATAAAGATATTATCCCGTTTTATAATGATATGGTAAAAAATAATTCAAAAATAGAATTAAAAATGCTTCATTTCTTTATAAATACTGGAATTAGGGATACATCATATTATTGGAATGAACTTTCGAAATGTTTGAATGTTTATACTAGCTTAAAAAAAATATGTCCAACTCTTGATAGTCTTAATATTGGAGGAGGATTCCCAATTAAAAACTCATTAAGTTTTGATTTTGATTACAAATACTTAATAGAAGAAATAGTAAATCAAATTGATTTAGTATGCAAAACTGAAAATGTATCACCGCCAAATATCTTTACAGAATTTGGAAGTTTTACAGTTGGTGAAAGTGGAGCAAGCATATATGAGGTTCTTTATCAAAAACAACAAAATGATAGGGAAAAATGGAATATAATTAATTCCTCTTTTATTACAACTCTTCCAGATTCGTGGGCTATAAGTAAAAGGTTCATTATGCTTCCAATAAATAGATGGGACGAGCAATATGAGAGAGTTTTATTGGGTGGAATTACATGTGATAGTGATGATTATTATAACAGTGAGCAACATATGAATGCTATTTATCTACCAAAGTTTGATGAAAGAAAACCTCTTTACATTGGTTTTTTTAATACGGGAGCTTATCAAGAAAATATTGGTGGTTTTGGAGGATTGCAACATTGTCTTATACCTAATCCTAAACATATTTTAATTCAGAAAGATTCATCTGGTAATATTAATTACCATTTGTTCAAAGCACAACAAACAAAAGAAGAATTTTTAAAAATACTTGGATATGAATAAAATTAAAACTTATGCAGGAATTCCTGAAAAATACGGAAAGCTTGATAACTCAAAAATAGTTTTATTATCTGTTCCATTTGATGCAACAAGTACTTGGCAAAAAGGAGCTGATAAAGGATTTGAAGCATTTCTAGATGCCTCTGAAAACATGGAACTTTATGATATTGAGACAAATAGTGAAGTATATAAAAAAGGAGTATTTATCGATGAGACAATAACTGAAAAATCTTCTCCCGAAAAAATGGTTGATCAGGTTCATCAGATTGTGAAAAGGTATATATTAAAGGATAAATTTGTTACAATTTTTGGAGGGGAACATTCTATTTCTATTGGAACAATTCGTGCATTCAAGGACTGCTTTAAATCTTTATCAATACTTCATTTGGATGCTCATGCAGATCTAAGAGAGGAATACAATGGAAATAAATTTAATCATGCATGTGCTGTTTATGAAGCCAGTAAAAACATCAATTTAGTTCAAGTTGGTGTACGTTCAATGGATATCAGTGAAAAAAATAACATGAACTTAGATAAAGTATTTTTTGCTGAAGATATTTTTTATGATGAATCATGGCAGGATCAGGCAACAGAATTATTATCTGAAAATGTGTTTATTACACTTGATGTAGATGTTTTCGACCCATCTATAATGCCCTCTACAGGAACTCCAGAACCTGGAGGATTACTTTGGAATGAAACTCTGAGTTTTCTTAAAAAAGTATTTAATCAAAAAAATGTTGTAGGATTTGATATAGTTGAACTTTGTCCAAATCCAAATAATAAAGCACCTGATTTTATGATTGCAAAATTGTACTATAAGATGTTATCATATAAATTTATTAATGACTATGAACAATAAGGGACCAATTTCTCAATTTATTGAAAAATATTATCTGCATTTTAATTCAGCTACTTTAGTAGATGCTGCAAAGGAATATAATAATCAATTAAATAAAAATTCTAAAATGTTAGTATCTCTTGCAGGAGCAATGAGTACTGCAGAGTTAGGAAAGATATTTTCAAAAATGATTGTTAATGATAAAGTACATATAATTTCTTGTACTGGCGCAAATTTAGAAGAGGATGTAATGAATCTAGTAGCTCATTCTAAATATAAAAGAATTCCAAATTACAGAGATCTAACTCCTAAACAAGAATATGAACTAATGCTTCAAGGATTAAATAGAGTTACAGATACTTGTATTCCTGAGGAAGAAGCTTTTAGAAGAATTCAACAACCTATTTTTGATATTTGGAAAAAAGCCGAGGAAAATGGTGAAAGATATTTTCCTCATGAATTTATGTATGAACTTCTTCTTTCAGGTGTATTAGAAGACTATTATGAAATTGATCCAAAAAACTCTTGGTTGTTTGAGGCAGCAAAAAAACAATTACCAATCGTTGTTCCTGGTTGGGAAGATAGTACAATGGGAAATATTTTTGCCTCATATGTCTTAAAGGGAGAACTTAGTGCAAATACTATGAAATCAGGTATTGAGTATATGACATTTCTTGCAGATTGGTATATAGAAAACTCTGAAGATAAAATTGGCTTTTTCCAAATTGGAGGAGGTATTGCAGGTGACTTTCCAATATGTGTTGTTCCAATGCTTTATCAAGATATGGAACTAAGAGATACTCCATTATGGGGTTATTTTTGCCAAATAAGTGATTCAACCACAAGTTATGGATCATACTCTGGGGCAGTTCCAAATGAAAAAATTACTTGGGGCAAATTAGATGAAAAAACACCAAAATTTATTATTGAAAGTGATGCAACAATTGTAGCTCCTTTAATTTTTGCTTATATATTAAATTTATAATTTATATTTTTTGAAAAATTATTGTCTTAGCTGATCAGCAATTTGATCATAAGATTCTTTGGTTAATATTTCTGTCCACTCTGTTTCTCCATTATAAATAGCTAGATACGTGACATCAGTTTCTTTAGAAGAAGAGTGCCAGTGTTCTGTATTAGGAGTACATCTAATTATATCACCAACTCTTATTCTAATAGGATGTTTCCCTTTTTCTTGATAATATCCTTCACCATCAACTACAATTAATACTTGTTGATCAGAATGTTTATGCCAATTTAGAGTTGAATTTGCCTTAAAAGTTGCCTTTGTGAGATTATAAGATAGAATTTCATCAGATCGAATAATTGAATTAAGCCAAGCCTCTCCCAAATAATTAGTATTAGGTGCTTTAAATCCTTTATCTAAATAGGAATTTAATTTATAGTCTGAAGTTTGTGCAAAGTTGTAATTTGAAAATAATGTAAATAGGATAAATATTATTTTTTTCATTTGTCAGTTTTGTATTAAATATAATAAAACAACTAAACTAAAATAGTATGATGATCTAAACTATAAATAAGTGAATTATTGCTTAATCAATGTTATGATGATCAATAAATTTTTTTGATGAATAATTCATTTTAAATTAATGGAACTAACCATTTCACTAGCTGTAAAGTAATTAACCCCCAAAAAGTTCCGGTTACCATACTTACAATAGCAAGAACAATTGCATGAGGCATTAATCGTTTATCATAAGCTGAAGCTACAGCAGGAGCTGTGGATACTCCCCCTACGTTAGCCATAGAAGCTAATGGAACCCAAACTAGCGAAATATTCATTTTTAGGGCAAGCCAAAATGAAAGACTAAATTGAATTAACATCCACATCCCAAGAAATATTATTAATAAAGGATTGAATTCCAGATAATTCAAATTGAGTTTCAATCCTAAAATACTCATCACAGAAATGATAAGAAGTTTACTCAATTTCTGAAGTGATTTATGATCCCAAAAAGGAATCAGATTAGCCAATAACATACCCAAAAAACTGAATAAAATGATTTTGTGAAGAAAGCTAAGATCAAAGAGTCTTGATAATCCTAAAGTCAGAATAATAATTACAAAGCTTAGCCAAAGATTTGGCTTTTGTTTTTCATTGATATGTTCTGTTTTAAAATTAACTTCATCACGATTGAACCTTTTGTTGAATGTAGGAGTTTTTTTGATCCATTGAAAAAGAAAAAGGGTCCAAATATTTACTATAAGATTATCGAGTACTAATACGCTGAGAAAAAGTGATTCGGGAGTTTTAGCTATCTCTTTTAATACTAGCATTGAACTACTACCCCCTATCCAACTTCCTACTACTGGTAAGGTAGAAGTGTAACCTTTTTCTATGATTAAAAATTCCTGAAAACTTGAAGAAGTTAAACTAAATATCATAATGAGAATTACAGGACAAATTGCAATAATTGCAGAGCTCAATAAAAAGTAGACAAGTGGCTTACCGGCAACTATCTTTATATCAATTAAGGATATTGAAGACATAGCACAGAGGACAGTTAAAGGAAGTAAAAGCTCCATGCTAAGATTGTGTATCAAATGACTTTCGGGAATTTCTAAAAAAAGTGGATTAACAATTGCTGGTATAAGATATGCAAGCAGAATGGCAGGGATCCAGCGTGTAAACTTTTCTAGTCTAGAAGATTTCTCAACCTTGAGAACTAGATAAACACATATTGTTATAAAAACAAAAACTAAATAGTCATTAAAAATCATCTGATTGAGTAAGTATACCAATTAATGAGCTTATTCCATCAAATAAATTTTTTAGACGAATATTTTCGTTTGCTGCATGAATTTGGGCGTCAGGATTAGGAATGCGAAGTGCAATACCATCAATTTTCAATGCCTTTATAAATTTACCTATTGGTTGAGAGCCACCTGTTGTATTCAATTTTAAGACTTCAGTTTCACCTAGACCATATTTGATTCCATTTTCTAGCCAATCACCAAATTTAGAATCAATAGGGGTTCTAAAAGCTTCTGAACCAGTTGTGGTTTTAATACTCAACAGTTTTAGATATTCTTGACGATCTTTATTAGTTGGAGAATCTTCAAGAATCAAAAAACCTTGTTTTTCAATATGCTTTTTAATTAAATTAAATTGTCTATCAGGGGGAGTATCTGGGGTTAGTCGCAGCTCGAATTCAGCTGTCACCTCAGTAGGTATCCTTGTTTTTATTACATCCGAATTTGAAAAAATACCTCTAAGAATAAGACTTGGGTGCTGATACACTTGTTGAGGGTGTAGCCGATCTGAATATAGCTTAGATTCTAATCTTGATTCTAATTGCTTGAATGAACCAAGTTTTAGTGAGCTGAAATAATTCAATTCGGCTAAAGATTCTTTATATGTATCAAAACCTTCAATCAAAACCTGTTCGTTTTCTCCAACCATCGATCCAATAAGTTGATTCATTAAATACCATGGGTTTGGGCTAATTCCTGAATATTGACCACTATGTAATTCTGAAGGTGCTCCATAAACCGTAAGATTTATAGTTGCAATCCCTCTTGCTCCATAAGTTAGAGTAGGTATATCAGCTAATGATCGTGTACCGTCTAAAATTAATAGAGCATCAGCCTTTAGTTCAGTGGATTTCATATCCAAAAGAGAGTTCAAATTTTTTGAACCCTTCTCTTCTTCAGTGTCCCCAATAATCTTGATATTCACTTTTGAGGACAATTCATTTTTTTTAAGATATTTCAGTGCATACATCAAAGAATATGTTGGCCCCTTTGAGTCAGATGCACCACGAGCGAACAGAACGAGTGAATCTATCGGTTGATCACTTATTCTTACATCAACCCAATGATTATTGTCAGCTATTTTTAAAACTGGTAAAAAGGGATCAGGTTGTTCCCAATTTGATTTATCTGCCTCAAGTGCGTCTAATTGAAGGTAGATTAGTAGTGTCTTTTCAGCTCCAACATTTAAATCAGCAAAAAGATAAGGTGTATCATTTACTTTCCATGTATTTACTCCAAATCCCAGTGGAGTTAAGTAGTTAGTGAGAAAATTAAGATTCTTTTTTATACCCTTTACATCATCTGAAACATTTGGAATAGATAAATATTCACTGAACTCAGCTATTATTTCTTTTTTTTCCTCTTTAGAAAATTGAATTTCTTGAGAATTCAGTGGACTATCTAATATCCCAATCACAAATAGAGCGAAAAAATATTTTCTACTTATGTAATTCATTATAAGAAGCTATTAACAATTCTAAGATACATAAAAATGAATTCGGTTTTAAACTATCATTTTTTTAATTTAGCGGTATGAATATTATTCAAAAATTATCAAAGCAAAAGATATATGTTTTTGTTCCATTATGGATTTTTGGATTTTTTGTTTTACTATCTTTTGATTTTTTTGTAGAGGGTTTTGTGTTTGAATGGTTAGATTGGAATAATACCAGAAAAAATGATTGGTTTTTTGCTCTTTGGTGGGGCTTTAATTTTCTTTGGTTTTCATTCGGACTAGTAAATATTTACTTTAAGCTAAAAAAGAAATAGCTTGAATTTTTTTAAATTGTAGGTATGATAAAGATTCTGTTATTATCGTTACTTATTTTATTTGGATGTAGTAAAGATAATAGAGACAATTCACAAGGTGACATACCACAAGATACTATTGTATCAGGATTTTTTGGACTTGATAATGTATTGCCAGGTCTATTGTGTAATCAACCAGGAAGTCTATTAGATGGTATGCCTGTTAATTTTAAATTCCCATTAGATGTATCCAGTTTATCGGAAACTGATTTTGAAGTTATAGATAGGCTTGGAAATATACTTACCCCTACTTGTGTTTCTTTGGCCCCAGCTAATGAAAACGGTGAAAATCGAACTGTGCTTCTGTTAGGTGAATTTGGTAGTGCTGTTACAAACCCACCTGTTGAAGTTAGAGTTGTTGGGGATTTATTTACAACTGATACTATATCAGGAGAGTCCGCTTGTTCAGAAATTATAAACCTAAACGGAATCACAACCTCGAATGTTATTCCGCTTGATGATGGACCAAGTTTATTCTTTGCCCAAAGAATTGATGGTAATCTGAATGAATGTAATTCAGGAACACAAACGATTCAAGTTGCTTGGAATGGTGGCGTTACACCTTATATAAGTGGTGATGCCGAATCTGACTTATTTCAGTACTATGTTGGCTATTCTGACAGTTCTGGTGCTCTAACTCCGAATATTCCTATTTCGATATCAGATATAAATGACAACGACAACTTTCACCAACTTTGTTTTTCTACAAGTGACGAAATTGTTAAAATTTCAATGATGGCTAACACAGTTGAAGACCCAAACCACGACCCAAATTTATATAGCGAAATTGATGTTATTTATTGCACTTCGTTGACAGATTAGCTTGATTTTTTCTAAATAGGAAACTCACCCCCCTAAACATCCATTTTACGTAAATTCAACTGTCACAGCACTGCCAATCAGTAGCATTTTTGAGCTATTTTTTGTAAATTAATGTAGTCGAACACGGAGTAAAGAAAAAACCCTCCAGTAGGTGAAGGGTTGTAAAATTTGTGTAATGTAGCGGTTAGCTTGCTCCCCCTCTTGGACTCGAAAAAAGCATTATACCCCAATAAATTCCAATTTCAAAGCCTTAATAACGTCAAAATATAATAAAAATGAGGACTACCAGAGGTTTACTTTTTTATAATATTATAACAGATGTAGTACCCCAGGTAGTACCCAGAATAAAGTAGGTAGGTATTGTTAAATTTTCTAAATTGTAAGTATGAAAATCAATAAAATATGGGCAATAATATGTGCTATATTACTTTGCATTTTAATCGACAATATATCCTGATTCTCCTTGGTCACCGTCTTGAAATATTTCTCTTAAAGTATCTTTACTTGGTTTAGAAATAACAGGTTTGAAATAAGTATTATATAGCTCATAACCTAAAGGGTTGTTTGCTAAAACACCTTCTGGAGTTCTTGCATTGTCATTCCATTCCGGAGACAGACTTCCCCCTTCCCAAAATTCGCTGAATTCCCACATTCCATAGGTTAATAAATACTGGTATTCTTTAAGCATAACTGGCCAAGCATCACGATTGTTGATATCACCTCCATAACCTTCAATATCAAAGACTCCATTTGTGTAGGCTTCTTTCATTGCAAGAAAAATATCTGTATTAGTAATGTCTTCTTCTTCTGCCTCTATATTCAGCGCTTCAGTAGAGCCTTGAACTGCTCCTCTTACACCAAAACGATGAAGAGTGTGAAGTGTATGTTCCATAATTTCATTAATATCATCATCTCCTGTGCCCTGACTATCAATATTTTTGTACCATACCATATCATCTAAAGCTAAAGCATCTTCAAAGGCTTCTAAACCAGGATAAGATTGATTCCTGTTATCATCTAAGAAATTTGGAGAATATTCATTTCCACCTCCTCTGGCAATTCTTTGACCCGTCGGGTATCCTTGATGCCAACCAATTTCACCTTTAAGAGTTTTAATCATATTTAATTGAGAATTAGAATCAATATCTTCAGCATCTTTATCTATAAGTAATTGAAATACCCTTGCAGTTTTATATATCCAAAAATCCGGTACAGCTTGCTGACCTCCTATGTTACCTGCAATAATCAGCTTGATTCCATTAACGGTTAATTCTCTATCATAAAAAACGACAGGCTCAATGGTTATTATATCCCCGCTTGAATAGTAATCTTCATTTGATTGTATAATCTGAAAATTTGCCTGAATAGTTAAGTTAGAATTAATAATTATAGTAAAACTATTTGATTGATTATCATTTCCTTCCCATCCAGTAAAACTGTATCCTTCGTTAGCATTAGCTGTAATGGTCACCTCTGTTCCTTCTTCATATGTGCCTCCTTCAGTAGATACTGTTCCACCTTCTGATGCTGTAACTGTCAGAGTATACTGTGTTGGTGCTGGGGGTTCGGGCTCTGGAGATGGCTGTTGAACTGTTGGAGGAGGTGTTATGTCCTCTTCTTCTGTTGAACAGCTAAAAACAAGTGTTAGGAATAGAATATAAATAGGTGAAAGGGAAAGATAAAACTTCATTTGAATGGTTTAGGATTATCTACAAACATACAATATATAAATACAGCCTTTCTAAAAGGATTAGAAATACCTGAACTTAATGAAGAGGATATGCCGATGATTTAGGTATAATTATTGTCTGAAATTAGACTTCTTTCTTATTTTCCATCTTCCAACATTTTTTGATGAGTCTGATAACTCTGCCTCCGCATCAAATGTGAAATGAATATGTTCAGGTAATACTTCAAAAATTGAAGCACAGAAGAAACCTAAATTTTCTCCGTATTCAAAAGTAAATGATGCTTGATTTCCTGCTGATTTAAAGCCTTTGATTTGAACCATATTGTCCCCAATTAGATAATCACTCCCAATTTTTAAATATGTATACCTTCCATAATAATAATTGGTCTCAACGCCAAGAGTAGTTTCAAATCTGACAATAACATTTGTATCATCAACAAACTCAATGTAGTCTACCGTACATTCAAAAAAATCATCATCTACTTCTACATCAATGGAACAGCCTATCAATAGTGCAGCTAAAATTAAATAGTGTGAAAATTTCAATTAATAAATACTAAATAATAAACAAGTATAGGAAAATAAATTACCCCCCTGAACTTAATGAAGAGGATATGCCGATGATTTTAAACTGAATCTTTTTTCTTACCAAACTTTTGTCTTAATACAATCCTAAAATAAAAATAGACATAAATTAAAAATATAATTGCCCCTACAATAAACATCACTTTATTATTCATAAGCATTTATTCAGAATCTTTTCTTCGTTGCCTTAATGCTATTGCGAAAGCTAAAATTGTTACAGGCCAAAGACCCACATATAACCCTTCAAGTTGTTGACCTGAAAACCATAGATATATTGAATATAAGAAACTTAAA
>Ga0255761_10000057_pt1 | contig 98505 bp, 98 predicted proteins | sample 071ome_29_FD_179961 | JGI IMG/M metagenome (GOLD analysis project Ga0255761, IMG submission 179961) | Coastal salt marsh microbial communities from the Groves Creek Marsh, Skidaway Island, Georgia - 071407BT metaG (version 2) | ecosystem: Environmental > Aquatic > Marine > Intertidal zone >... | reverse complement strand
GAATGGATCTGCATTGATACATTTAGGAAAAACAAAGGTAATGTGTGGTGTTAAATTGACATTTGGAGTTCCCTGGGAAGATGCTCCCAAAAAGGGTTCTTTATTTGTAGGTTTTGAAACGACACCGATGGCATCTCCTGATTTTAGATCTGGACCTCCACAACCAAACCAAATTGAATTATCAAGAGTCACTGATAGACTAATTAGAGAGTCTGGAATTATTGATCTTGAGAAACTTTGTATAATAGAGGGGGAGAAGGTTTGGCAATTAAATATTGATGTTTATGCATTAGATAATTTTGGAAATCTATTTGATGCTGCTGCAATAGCCGCAGTATGTGCATTAGCTACAACCAGTATTCCTGAACTATCCATAAAAAAGGGTGAGGTGACACAATTAGAGACATCAAAACCACTCGAGATAAATTCATTCCCTGTTAGTGTGACCACTAGTAAAATAGGTGAACATTATATTGCTGACGCAGAATTGAAAGAAGAACAAATTGCTGACGCTAGATTTACCTTAGGATTAACTGATGACCATATTGTTTCTGGCCAAAAAGGTGGTGAAAATGGTATTAAATCAGGAAAAATAATGGAAATTCTTGATAACTCTATTCAGATTGCTGATGAGATAAGAAAAATAATCAAAGAACAATTACCAAAATAATATTAAATTTACTAAGTTAATTTTAGATATTAAATATGAGTTGAAACCTAAATCAAATTATTTAAAGTAGTATTTTATTAAGATATTAGGTAATAGAATATGGTAACAAGAAGAACCAAAAAAGTAAAATCGACAGGAAGATTTGGGGTTCGTTACGGTGCTCGGCTTAGAAAAAGAGTAAGAGAAGTTGAGAGTACTTCCAAAACACAACATAGATGTCCTAAATGTCGTATGTTTAAAGTCAGAAAGGTATCTGTTGGGATATGGAATTGTAGGAAATGTAACCATACTTTTACAGGTGGAGCATGGCAACCTTTGACTAATTCTGGTAAAAGAGCTATTTCAACAATAAGACAAATAGAAGAAAGAAGATATGACGATTGACAATTTTAAAACTAAAATCTTGATAACTACATCTATCAGTGCTACTGAGGAAAGTAGGCGTTTTGTGAATTTATTGAAAAATATAATACCAAATGCTAATAGTGTGAATAGAGGAAATAGCAGTTTAGATTCATTAAAATTTAAGATGGTTGAAAATAAAATAAAGTACCTTTATATTGTAACCTCAAAAGATGGAAAGATTGACAAATTGAAAACATATCATTTAGAAAATAATGACTTAATAAAACAAGGAAAAGATTTGAAGGTAAATCAATTTATAGACCATAAAATATTTGGGTTTGAAAGTATTCCAGAGAAAGGACCTATTTCTACATCAATTGACAATAGGAGATTGTTTCCTTTATTGATGGAATATTTTGAAACTTTTTGGGGAGTAGAGATTGATAAAAAAAATCTACTTTGGTTAGCTATAGATGGAGCCGAACATCGAAATACATCTTATATATCAATTATTGATGCATTGAGTCAGAAAAAAATATGCTACTTAGAGGTACAATTGTTATGATAGTTTTTTTAAGTATTTACCATGATGAGGAGTATAAGTGAATAAGGTTGCAATAACATTTAATTTTGGGGACAAAAAAATTGCGGATTTAATGTATGATTCAATAAATATCGAAATAGGTGGGTCAAAAACAAAAAGAGGAAAAGCAAATATAGAAAAAGAGGAGTCAAAATTAATTATTGAAATCATTGCAGATGATTTAATTGCTATGAGAGCAATTATGAATTCGATCTTAAGATTACTGGGGACTTCTTATGATATATCTTTAATAAATTTGGAATAAAACCTAAAACTTGTTAAATTGCCGAACTTAACTGTAAAAGAGGAAATATGTCATTTACACCTGAACAACAAGAAGAGATTCAAAAACTACAGCAATTACAACAAAATTTTGAACAAATTCGTAGTCATAGAATACAATTAGAGAGAAGAGAAAATGAACTAAAAAATACTTTGAGTAAGGTTAATGAAATGAGTGATGATACTGAAATTTTTAAGAATATAGGACAATTGATGATAAAATCGAAATTAGGTGAAACCAAGAAAGAAATGCTTTCTGAAATGGAAGATCTTGAAAGTAAAATAATTTCTATAAAATCTAGAGAAAAATCATTAGAAGATAGATTTAACCAAGGTCAGGCAGATTTGAGGGCCAAATTGGGTCAGTAAATGGTGATGTGTTGTATAGCACTTTTGCCCATTACTTGAATGAATTAAATCCATCTGTTTTTCATATTTTTTTACACCATAATGCAGATCCTGATGCATTAGGAGCAGCTAAGATATTAAAATTCATGATATCGAAATTAAATATTAATCATGAAATCAAAATATATAGTGATAACTTGAATGTCCTTAGTAAAAGAATGGTTAATGAATTTGAGGTGGTGGTGTTTGAAGAAGTAGGGGAGATTAATGAAAATAATAATAATATTGTAATAACAGTTGATACTGCTAATATTTCTCAATTAGGGAAATTTGCAGATTGGGTATTGGATTGTAATTTTGATTTATTGGTAATTGATCATCATGAGACATCTGAACTGAGTAAAAATGCAACTGTTAGTTTGATCGATAAAAATGTAGGATCCACATGTATAATTGTTGATAAATTAATGAATGAATTAAATTTAGTTCCTTCGCCAGATATTGCAACTATAATTTTATGTGGACATATTTATGACTCAAGAAGAATGCTTTATGGGACAAATTCTAAAATACTTCTTCGTTTGAGTGAATTAATTGATATAGGGGGAGATTTTGAATTGGCAAATAATCTTCTGCAAAATAATATGAGTTATGGTGAAAGAATTGCAAGAATAAAGGGGGCAAGAAGATTGAGTTATTATACACATGATCAAAGGTTGATAGTTATTTCAAAAGTCGGAGCATTTGAAGCATCTGTAGCTAGATCATTGATTAATATGGGAGCAGATGTAGTACTAGTATTAGGGATTAAAAATAATGAGATGAGAGGATCCGGTAGAACCAATATAAAAAATTTGAATATTGGAAATATAATGAAAATTATTGGAGAGAAATTTGGTGGGACTGGAGGAGGTCATGCCGCTGCGGCTGGTTTAAATATTGTACCTATGCCTGAGAAAAAGCTATTGAAAAAAATAGAGGAAGAATTTATAGATTTGATAAAAAAAGAATTTGAGAGTTAATTCAAATCGTTGTGAGGAATTGTATATCCATGAGGACAATATTTAGGTTGACCTAAAATATCACAAATACTACTAATCAAATCAATTGAAACTTCTAATACGGTGTTTTGGGCATCTTTTTCTGCGATTTCTAAAGGTAGACCTAATTCTTGATAAAAATAAGTCTCTAGTAATTCGGTTCGATGGATTAATTCATTTGTTATTCTACGCCCTTCATCTGTTAATTCAAATCCTTTTCTTTGAATATGTTTTAAAATATTCTCTTTTTCTAATTCTTGTAATATGACATATGCTCTTGGTTTTGAAAAACTTTGAATTTCATTTTGTGATTGATATTTTGTTTTTCGTTCATTCATTACTAATTGTGAAATTTCTTTTGGACCTATAAGTGGAATTTTATTGCCATCTCTTATTTTTTGAATATATTGTGAGATGACTTCTTTTTGGATAGGTGTTAATTCTGTCAAATCATTCATTCTATCACCGTAGTTTTGTGATCATCTAAGTGATCATAAGTTATATTCTTAGGCATGTTCACCGTGTTTGATTTGCTAAAAAGATATTTTTTCAGGTTTGAATTGGGGGCAAAAAATAAACTTAGAAGAAAGAAAAATCCAAATGTGCATGCTATAACTCCTGCAGGCGATATATCAAAAAAATATGCAATTTGAACACCAATTAGAGAACAAAAAATCATGATTGGAAAAGTTAAGAAAAATATTTGTTTTAAATCATTGGAGTATAAAAACGATATAGCAGGAGGAGTAATGATAAAAGCAATTACTAACATGGGTCCTACTGCATTGTATGATCCTACGATAGTCATACTAGATAGTAACAGAGTGAATATAGTTATTAATTGAGTTGAGAAACCATTAAGTTGCGCATAAAGGGGGTCAAATGAAGTGATAAGTAATTCTTTCCATGTCAAAATTATAAATCCAATATTTAGTATTATTAGAGAAATCATTGTCCAAGCTATTGAAGGCAAATCTATACCCAAATATGTGGTTCGGAAAAATGGTAAATATAATAATTGTCCTGAAACTATACTCTCGAGAGAATAATAAATATCAAGATTATTAGTAGAAATTAAAATAATAGAGATCGCAAAAACTGTTAAATAAACAAAGCCAAGTGCAGAGTTGTATTCTATGAATTTTACTTTATTCAGTAATTCGACTATACCTACAATTATAAAACCAATTATAGATGAAATTATGATGAAAATAGGTGAATACAGGTCTGGAATTATACCATAGCTGATAATTATACCTAATAATACGGAGTGTGATAAAGCAAAGGAAATCATGGATTTATCATTTAATACCAAAAAAACTCCTATAGAGGAATTGGCAAATCCTATTAGAATTACTATTAGACTAATTTCAAACAAAAAACTCATTGTGAAACCTCCAATTGGCTACTTGTTTTTAATTCATCGACCATCAACATACCTTTGTAGGTTAAAACCCAGTTATTTTGTTCTAAAGGTTTTACATAATTCAATTTTGTTAATAAATGAAGATTATCTAAAAGATGATTACAACAATTAGGTGCATTTTGATTTTCTTTTATTGAAAATTCTCTAATATCACAATCTCGTGGATTCATGATCATATGTGTTGTTAAATGAGATAGTGTATTTTGGATATTATGATTTCTTGCAATTAACAAAGATTTTATGAAAGAAATAATTTCTCCATTTCTTGATAATACTATTGAAAGTATTACAATAATACCTAATATAGCAATAATAGATGGCCCTGCTGGTGGGCTTAATGGAGATGCAGATAAAGTGGATCCAATTATCCCACTAAGTGCACCAATCATGGATGAAAGAATTATAACTCGATTGTATGAACTAGTTATTTGTCTTGCTGCAATGCCTGGTCCGATTAGTAGTCCAGCATACATTATAACACCGATCATTTCTACACTAACTATTGTGATGGTGGCTAGCAAAAATAAAAATATTAATTCTATGTATCTTATAGGAAGTCCTATTGATTTTGCATAATCAAAATCAAAGAGAATTGTTTTCATTTGCTTCCAGAAAATAATGACGAATGTAAATGTAATAGTACTTATGATAAGAAGTAAGACTAAATCTTCTCTTCGCAGATACAATATATTACCAAAAATATAATGTTTCAAACTGTAACTATTCATTGGGTTTGATCTTTGAATAATAGAGAGAGATGAAATACCTAAACCAAACATCATACTCAAAATAATACCTATTGCTGAATTCATGGTAATGATGGATGTATTTTTTACAACATAAATTAAAAAAATACTTAAAATTGCAGCTATTAGAGCTCCAATATAGAGATGAAATGTAGTTACATTATTTACGTAAAGAAATGTTAATGCAATACCTGCGAATGAACAATGAGCAACTGCATCAATGAGCATTGATTCCTTTTTGGTATTAACAAAGAAAGATAGAAACCCTGATGTTGCACCAATTACAATTGAACCAAAAAGTATGACTAAGAAAGTGTAAGAGGTGTATATCATTTAATTATCCTCGTGTTGCAATAAGTGAACGCTTCCTCCATAACAATGAATTAAATTTTCTTTAGTTAAAACTTCATCTGGTTTACCAAAGGCTACTGTATGTATATTGAGTAACCAAACATAATCAAAATGATCTTTTAATGAGTCTAAATCATGTGTGATAACTAAAACTGTTTTTCCTTTATCTCTTAATTCTTTTAATAGATCTAATATGATTTTTTCTGTTTTTATATCAATGCCTCCGAAAGGTTCGTCTAAAATAATTATTTCAGAGTCTTGAAGAAAAGATCTTGCCAAAAGGACTCTTTGCTTTTGACCACCACTTAATTCTCCAATTTGCTTGTTTGCTAGCATATGCATACCAAATTTTTCTAAAGCATTCATAGCAGCATCTTTATCTGATTTTGATGGACGTTTAATCCATCCAAGTTTTCCATAACGTCCCATGAGAACAACATCTAGACAACATATTGGGAAATTATCATCTAATGAGTCTCTTTGTGGCACATAACTAATTAATTCATGTTTATTTGAAATGTCTTTAATTAATTTATTATTGATTTTAATTTCCCCTTTATGAGGTTTGATTGCACCTATAATTGATTTTACTAAAGTTGATTTCCCTGCACCATTTGGCCCTACTATAGCAGTCAAAGACTTTTCTGGAATACTCCCATTGGTTTTCCATAAGACGGCGTTATTATCGCCATATGTGATTATTAAGTCTTTGACTTCTATAGCATTACTCATTTTATTCTAATTTACCTTTTGTTTTAGTATAAAAAAATGTTAGAAATAGGCCAATGATATAAGAATAGGAAAATGGTAAACTACTTTGTGAACTGGAGACGGAGGGCACGTCAGCAAGACCCTCCGTAATAGTATCAATGTTGTATTCCATCATACCTATGTATGTATTCATTGGTGCTTGGGAAACTAAATTACCTATATAGATAATTCCTCCAATAGTAACTGTATGATTTTTTGCTGCAGCAGCATCAATTAAAGATTGAATATTTGCTGGTGTAACAGTAGATTCTACAAAAACAGCATCGATTTTGTTTTCAATAACAAAATCAGTAAGGTTATTTAATTCTTCAATTCCTGTATCAGAATTGGTTGAAAGTCCTTGTAAAGCTTTTGTAGTAAAGTTATACTTTGCAGCAAAATATGCAAGAGCGTCATGTTGAGTTACTAAGAATTTTGCGTCTATTGTTGATGATTGATTCATGATATATTGATCTAAACTATCTAATTTGGATGCATATGCATCATAATTTTGGTTTAATTCAGTAGATACATTGTCTACAAGTTCATTTAACTCATTTTTCATTGCTTCTACTGCAACTTTCCATAAAGATGGATCCATCCAAAAGTGGGGATCAATTCCTTCTTCATCACCATGATCATCGTGATCATCATGGTCATCATGGTCATCATGATCGTCGTGATGGTCATGATGCCCTCCCATGAGAACACTGTCTTCTGGTAAAGTTTCGACTAAAGGAAGTGACTTTCCTTGTTCTTCCCAGAAAGATAATAAACTAGTCATACTTTCTTCTAAATTAGCACCTATCCAAAATATGTAATCTGAATTGTTAATTAATTCGATATCACTTGGAACAGGTTCATAATCGTGTGGATCAACTCCAATTGGGATTATTGTATCTACTTTAAACTGCATTTGTAAGTTACTTGAATTGAGTAAATTATCGAGTGCATCAGCGATAAAAGGGTGTGATGCGACAATATTTACTCTTTCAGTTTGATCTACAAACTCATTTGTATTTACTTGAGTTTCATTTGGAGTACTTGATGAAGCAAATACCAATAATGAAATTAAAGTAAACATTGTTAAAATATTGAATAATTTCGATTTATTCATTATTATACGAAATAAAATGGATATATAAATGTTAATGTATAGTTAACAATTGTTAACCAATAGTTAACATAATTGATTAACATTTTATTATGTAATAAAATATATGATTATTTAATTTTTAAGTCGTATTATTTAATTGATTATTATTTTCGTCTTAAAACTGGTATCGCTAATAATGGAATTACTATCCACAAGAAGGATATAGGCAATGACGGTGCATTAGTTACTCCACCTGTTTGGGGTACATCTTGTGATGTTTCATTACCAGCAGTTTCAGTTGAGTTTGTCTCGCTTGAAGATGTTTCTGTAGGATCGGTTGGGTCAGATGTTTCTGTAGGATCTGTAGGATCTGTAGGATCTGTAGGATCAGTGGTATTTACTCCACCATCACCAACTTTAACCATAAACCAGAACATTGCATACCAACCTTTTGAGTTATCTAAAGAAATTGATATGTTATACATACCATCTACTAAACTTCCTAAAGTCAATATTGCTTGAGTATCAAAGTAATATTGCTCCATGAAAATAGATTCTCCATTTACTGCGATATCGATCATTCCTGAGGTACTATCTTTGATTTCAAAAGTAGCACTCAAATATTCATTGCTTTCCATTTCATATTTGTCAGCAAAAGCAGATAATTGTGGAGGATCAGACATATCCATGTCACCATCATACTGATTCTCTTCTCTTACTTCGAAGGAGTTTGTATTATAACGGTATAATACACCATCAACATATATTAAAACGGTACTAAAGTATTCACCAAAATCTAATGGTATAAAGAATTCGTCTCTTATATTTAGAGTTCCTTCAGGTACCATTAATGATAATTGATCTTTTAATACGATATCGCCTCCATATCTATCTCTGATTGTGAATGCGAGATCTACCATTTGTACTTTGTTTGAATATCCTTCAACTTGAAATTCTAAACGAGCACCCATACTATTTGGCCCACAACATGCTTGATTCATGTAACCAGAAACGTAGAATCCATCTTCACCATATTCTTCATAGTTAAATGCCGTTAAATATGATCCAAGTTCTTGATAAGAAAGATTTTCACCATCAGGACCAAGCCATTGCATTGAGATCAAATATTGACCTGTTTCTTGAACAAAGAAATATTCTTCATTCCAGAAATCACCATAACCTCTATCACGAGGATATACTTCCCAAGAAGCTATTGAAATGAATTCATTGAGGTCTTCATCTAGTAATTTTACGTCAATTTCTAAGACATAATCAAAAATATTCTGAAATTCACAACAAATTCCATAATTTAATCTGATTACATCAGGTATATCGGTATTCCAATTTTCTAGATCAATATCAAGATAGAAATCTTCCATTTCCATGCCCATTGATACTTCAGTGATTTCTATTTCGAAAACGGTACGATCAATTACTTTGTCTCCGACTGTAATGGTTATGTCATATAAATAACTTCCAACATACATAAAACTAAATCTATGTTCTACTCTTGGTCTCTCATGCCAATCTAAACTATTTAAATTGCCAGACACGACCCAGTCTTGGACATAATGTTCTACCATGATGTAATTATTGGAAAATTCATTCATAAACCAGTAATTTAGTTCGAAATTTATTGGAGTATTATCTCCAGCAAAACCTCCTTCCGCATTCCAATATGTACGCATATAGCCCATATACTCATTAAAATAGACGTCACTATAAGTACGTATATCTACATTAGTGTTACTGCAATAGTCTAAAGTGCCACGATCTCTTTCATAAACTAGTTGATCATCTAAATAGACATAAACCATCAATTGATATCTTCCTTCGAAATCAATGATAACTGGCATTTCTAATTCATGCTGGTAAGAAGTGCCGTCTAATACCCAATTGGATGAAATCGTATGGTTTTGAGCAGTATTATTAGACTTACTCAATTGATCAGTATGAATGAATTCGGATACGACAGTTAAATTAGCTTGTACTAAATTTTTATATGTCATGTAAAGTCTGTACTCAATATGATTGTAACAATTGTTCTCACTCCAATGGTTGTCATTGAAGCTAGACATATAGAAATTTAAAGTGTTTGCTTCCACATTTGTTTTATCATTTAGTTCATATTCTGCCTTTATGACTTCACCATTTGGGCTTGTGAAATGTAATACTAAATTAATTGCAACTGAACCATTGAATGGAATAAAGGTATAGTCAGAGAACCTGATGATGTCAGTTCCTTTTAGATCAAAGGAATGTGATGCAAGGGTTTCATTAACATCTCCAATTGTTTCTATATGCAGATCTAATTGGGAGTTTTCATCCATCATCCAATGAGCAAATCTAATTTCATAGAATACTAAACCATCGTCACTCCATACATTGGAATACATCTCTTGCATTTCGATATTTATACCGGCGAATTCAGTTAATCCATATCCATCTTTTTTAAATCCATAATCATAACTGTCTTCTGATGAAGCGAGAAGCAATTCTCCTTCATATGCATTTAATGTAGCATTAAATAAGTAAGTCATATTATAATTTGGTAATTGAACCATCATTTCGGTGTAAGTATAGCCATATCTCATAAAATACATTGAGTCTGTATTTAGTGGTATGTCAAATTCATCCATTAGTTGTCCAGTATCATCATTATAAAGAGAGACCATTAATTCAAGACTAACATTATCTGATAAACCTTCATATTCAACATAGAATTCTAATTCCCATAATCCCAATCCGTTATAATCGTAATCTGTGTCTAGGTCAAGGTCATGATATGCGAATTTATCTTCAATAGTAACAGGAGTACGAACTTCTTCATGAACATCTCCATTTCGGAACACGGTAACGATAACAGTATAATTACCTACTGCTAAGTCACCAAAGTAACCTTCGTCATAGAACCAATAATTAAATGCATTAAATAATTTTTGACTTTCTGATTGCAAAGTAATATTGTTGGAATCTTGAAGTTGAACCTCAATCTTATAATTATCATAACTTAATGATTGATATTCCCACTCCCATTCAATAGTATCTACTAAATTATCATTATCTTCATCATTCAAATCAATATCTACATCTAAATTTTCTTCTTTTTCAAGAACATAAAGATATCTTGCTTCTATTTTTTCATTTATGATGACATCATTAACCAATAAAGTAGTTTTGAAATAATATGTTCCGTTTAAGTCAAAGGTACCTTCCCAAACCATATCATTCCAATATAAATTAACATCCATAGGAGATTCTTGAAGTTTATATCCTTCATGAAGAGTAACATTACCTGTTAAACCACTATCGTTTCTTTCGGCAAATATTTCCCAACCTATTTCTAATTTATATTCATTACCCCTAGTTTCATCCCAATCATATGGATAGATTTCTGCACTAAGGTCATATTTTGCAGCGTCAGGATATGCAGTACAGTCAGTATTGTGACTAGCGGCTTTAATATTTCCTTGATCTCCATAACATCTACCTATTACTCGAGAGTCAATCCTACTTCGAAATACTTCAGTATATTCATTATCAAATGTTTGGTAACCACTTGGATTCATTTCAAAGCTACGTGATTCGGATCCTGTGTAATTACCATTCAAATAGTAATTTATGGTAAAAGTAAAAGTAGCACTATGATTGGCCATAAAATAAACTTGATTCATGGATAAATATCTGTCACCATATCCAATATCTGTAGTATTTGAGTCATGCACAATACCCATAACACTTGAATTAACTAGTAGATTAAATGTTGCTTCTACTATACCCCCAGTGTATTCGACTCTAATTTCACCACCAACGGACACTTTTTCGTAACCATCAATATTGTCATCGTTATATGTATTATACCACAAACTAGTATCGACACTATTCCAATCTATGACTACTTCAGTCATATTTGGTGCATCTGTTCTTACAGTGGTTTGATAATTCACAGATGAATTAGAAAAGTCATCTGTTAGATTTGAATTATTCAAATCACCAAAATTTTTATTAGGCATATTTGTCTCATTAAGTTCTGAATTTGGTGCAGCTAATGACCCAAAAATAAAAACTAAAATCACAAAATATGCTAAATAATTATATTTAATTTTCATATTATCACTCTAATTAAAATAGATCCTGAATTTTAGTCATATAATAAAATTTATATGTTAAAAAAACGTAAATCTAAATTTTTTGTAGTTTTGTTGAATTTAAATCTTTAATATGAATAATATTATATTACCAAAAAATAGTGTAAAGTGAAAAAAATGAAATGAAAATCATAATGTATGTTTACTATCTTTAGCTTTATATTATCTAAGTTTCTGCAAATGTATGCGAGTACAATAATTGCTATTGTGCTTGAAGACATTTTCTGAGAGGATCGCGGGACGAATGAGCCGGATAGGAGAGGTGTCGGTCAGTAACTGTGTTACGGTACAATTATTTGATTTCATCCAACATCTTAACCAACCGCTGTAAATGCGTAATTGAAATGCAAATTCAGTGGTAGAGTTAGCGTAAATGAAAAAAGCTTAATGAAGTTTACTTTATTGTAACCTGCGTAATAAATTCCAAGCACATTAACAAATGAGAATTATTCTCTTGTTAATACGTAATTTGTCTCTTTAGATAAATAAGCCATTATGGTTAAAAACGTATTCTGGTTGATGCTGCCAGCGCGGGCTGCTATTGGTGTTAGGTAAGGCATGCAAGTCTATCGTCCTTCGGGATGAGGCGAAAAGCTGAGGAACACGTTGGTAAGCTGCCCTTGAGACGGGGATAACCACGGGAAACTGTGACTAATACCCGATAGCTGAGGATCCCTGGAAATGGGCCATCAGTTAAATGCTACGGCGCTCAAGGATGCACCTGCGTCCCATTAGGTAGTTGGTGGTGTAACGGACCACTAAGCCATTGATGGGTAACGGCACTTAAAGGTGTGGCCGTCAGATCGGGACTGAGACAACGCCCGGGCCTCCACGGAGTCCAGCAGTCAGGGAAATTCCACAATGCCGGAAACGGTGATGGAGTAACGCCAAGTGATAAGATCACTCTTATCTGTTGTATAGTGTAAACAGCTATATGAGGAAGCAGAGGGCAAGGATGGTGCCAGCAGCCGCGGTAAAACCATCTCTGCGAGTGGACCGCTTTTATTAGGCTTAAAGCGTGCGCAGCCGGACCAAGTAGTCTTCGGTGAAAGCCTGTCGCTCAACGATAGGAAATGCTGGAGAAACCATTGGTCTTGGGACTGGGAGAGGTAGGCGGTACTGATGGGGTAGCGGTGAAATGCGTAGATCCTGTCGGGACCACCTGTGGCGAAGGCGGCCTACTGGAACAGATCCGACGGTCAGGCACGAAAGCGTGGGTAGCGAAGCGGATTAGATACCCGTGTAGTCCACGCCGTAAACGCTCTGCACCAAGTGTAGCCGTATTTAGATACGGCTGTGCTGTCGAGAAATTCTTGAGTGCAGCGCCTGGGGATTACGGTCGCAAGACTGAAACTTAAAGCAATTGACGGGGCTCTACCGGAACGCGTGAGACTTGCGGTTTAATTGGACTCAACGCCAGAAACCTTACCTGAGCCGTTTATAGTAATGATTGTCAGCTTGATGAGCTTACGTGAGCTATAAATAGGTGTTGCATGGCCCATTTTAGCTCGTGCCGTGAGGTGTTTGCTTAAGTGCAAAAACGTAGCGAGACCGGCGTCCTTATTTGCCAGTGATGCATCCGTGTAGATCGGGTACAATAAGGAGATCGCCACCGCTGAGGTGGATGAAAGAGCCGTCCAGATGAGGTCTGTATGACCCGTACGCTCAGGGCCACACGCGAGTCGCAATGGCCGGGACAATGAGATGCAACGTCGAAAGACGACGCCAACCTCTAAACCCGGTCTCAGTTAGGATCGCGGACTGTAAGCGTCCGCGTGAATATGGAATGCGTAGTAAGGACGTTTCATTATGACGTCCTGAATTCTCCCCTGGAGCTTGCACACACCGCCCGTCGCTTGATCCGAGATGGGAGGGGATGAGGCGTGGTTATCACTGACCATGACGAGTCTTCTCTCGTTGAGGCGCAAGAAGTCGTAACAAGGTGCCCGTAGCGGAAGCTGCGGGCGGATCACCTCCTAAGAATGTGTCAGACCGGGACTTTCCCGGTCTAGACATTATTTATCATACTTATCAAGGTGAATATGACTTTCTTTAACCTCAAATCGATAGACAAGCACATTTAGTGTGTAAGACAATAATAATAGGTAGAAGCAGTATCCAAAAATAAGTTCCGAATGTTTGATTACGTATCAGTAAAGGTTGGAAAGATGTTGTAGTGATGAAGTTGATAAATTTTTATAATGGCATATTTAGTTCGTTTGTTAGGTAATATATTATATAGTTTGACTTCTTATGAAATTATATATTAGATAAAGAGCTTCATGTTGAATTAACGAACTTCTTGATAATCAATGTCAAAGTATAGAAAATAGATGTGAAAAACATGAGCTATAGAGGAAACCGTAATAGAAATAACCGTGATAGAAGACCAAACAGAGAGATGCATGATGTAATATGTTCAGATTGTAAAAAGGAAACTCAAGTTCCTTTCAAACCTACAGAAGATAGACCCGTGTATTGTAGAGATTGTTATCAAAAGCATAGACCGCCACGAAGATATTAAAAATTGAAGAGATTAATAAGTTTAAAAAAATTCATTTATTTTTATGTTAACTTCATAGATAATATATGATTGTAAAAATTATGACATTGTATGGAAGAAATCAATGATGATATAAAAAATAAAATCATGATTGATGTTTTATTAAATGCTCAAATTCATAATGGAAGTCCTAATGCGAAAGTTGTCTTAGGAAGTTTATTAGGAAAGAATCCAGAGTTAAGACCATTAGCTAAACAGATTAATATTGAAGTTCAAAAATTTGTCGATGAAATTAATAGTTGGGATAGAACTAAAATAAGTAATACTTTGATAGAATTAGCACCGAATGCTATGAAGGAAACTCAAGCTAGAAAAGACAAAAAATCAGAACAAAGAAAAGAACAAAAGAAAGGTCTACCTGATTTGGCAAATGCACTCAAAGGCAAAGTAAGAGTAAGATATGCACCTGATCCATCGAAATTTCCTCATTTAGGACAGGGGATGAATTATATGATCAATCATATGTATGCTAAAAAATATGATGGATATGTATTATTGAGATTTGATGATACCAATCCTGAAAAAGTTGACCCAATTTATTATGATGCTATAAAAGATGGATTAAGGTGGTTAGGATGTGAATGGAATGAAGAAGTAAGAGCTTCTAACTTTATTAATGAAATGTACGATGTGACAACGGAATTGATTGAGAAAAAGGAGTTATATTTTTGTTCATGTGAACCTTTGGAATTTAATGAAAAGAAAGATGAAGGACTACCTTGTAAACATAGAAATTTAGAAACTAACGTCCATACTGAAAATTTCAAAAGAATGCTATCAGGAGAAATTAAGAAAGGAGAGGGAGTGATCCGATTGAAAGGTGTTTTAGGATCCAATAATTTGAATATGCGGGATCCAGTAATGTTTAGAATTAGTGATGTGAAACACCCACTTGTTGAGGAAGAATATAAAGTATGGCCACTATACGATTTTGAGTCTGCTTTTTTTGAAATGAAATATAATATTACCCATGTTATAAGATCAGGTGAGTTTGGTCAGATGCGAGAAGAATTACAAACATATTTGATTGAATTAATGGGAGGTATAAAGCCTGAATTTATTTCATTTGGAAGATTCAATATTCAAGGAAGCCCAACTTCTGGAAGAGTAATAAGAGAATTAGTTAATGAGGGAATTGTCTCAGGATGGGATGATCTAAGATTACTTACTTTACAAGCATTGAAGAGAAGGGGGATACATCCAAAGACTGCAAAATTGTTAATAGAGGAGGCAAGTATTACTGCAAAAAATTCAACCATTGCATGGGTAACATTAGAGTCAATATCAAGGAGTTTACTTGATGAGACCGCAAATAGGCTATACATGGTTATAGACCCTTTAATGGTAGAAATAGATGGGATAAATGAGGGCAATATTGAACTTCCATTTCATCCTAAAATTAAAAATTATGGAGTTAGGAAAATTAATATAACAAAGAGAATTTACATCTCATCGGAGGATCTTAATTTTAATGAGGGAGATATTATTAGGCTGAAAGATTTTTGCAATATCAAAATTATAAAAATTGGGGATAAGATCCGTGCAAATTTTTTGAGTAAAGAAATAATAAAGGGTGTTACTAAAATTCAATGGGTAAATGATGATTACAAAGAGATTAAATTATTAGATCCAAAATTATTATATCCGATTAAAAATCAAATTGATAAAAACTCAATGAAAAAAGTTTCTGGTTATGTAGAAAATAATATATCAAATTTAGAACTAAACACTATTGTTCAATTTGAGAGAATTGGTTTTGCTAAAGTAGAAAATATTGATAATGAAATTACGGGGCACTTTGTTCATAGATTTTAAAAAAGTTGCCTATTTACATATTGTATTAAATAGTGAGTCTATTTGTAAAATATGGAGCAACCAAATTTGATTGAACTTCCTAGTGATAATTATATTCCAGGAGTATGCAATATAGGTCCTTTAGAAATTCAAAGAAGAAAAAATTTCTTTTATTTAGCTGTATTTGGCAGTTTTGTGATTGCAAGTATGTTTTGGGTAAGTGAATTTAATCTTTTATTGACAATTTTTTCATATTTAGTGTTATTAGGAACTGGATTTGGTTTAGGATTAGTGTTTTTTGAATGGTATGACAAATTTTGTGTAGCGTTTGGATTTTTTGGATATTTTAATTTTCAAAAATTAGGAAATTATTCGAAAGTAGAAAGTAAAGATTACACAAATATTGACAGAAAAAAAGTATTTAATATTCTAATTAAATCATTATTTGTGTCGGTTCTGTATACTGCTCTTGTTACAGGTATTGCATTAATATTTGGTTTTCCTAAACTAATAGTATTATAATTATCTCAATCTAAAATAAATTCGACTTTAAAATTATTTAGTTCATATATACCATAATCTATTTTTAGCTTATTTTCATCAACCAATTCTCGTACAATTGTTGATAATTTCACTAGTTCTTCTTTTTGATTTTTTGCATTATCTAAAATTTTCTCTCTATCAGATAAATTATTGTCACCTGGAATCATCATTTCAATTTTACTTAAGATAGGTTCAAAATAATTATGTTTTAAGGAATAGGGGAGGTATTTAATCGCAATAGCACCACATTTTTCATGTCCTAAAATTATAATTTGTCTAATTGATAATTCTAAGCACGCAAATTCAATTGTACTGATTATTTCTTTTGAAATAATATTACCTGCAATTCTTATGGTAAATAATTCTCCAATATTAGAGTCAAAAATGATTTCGGGTACTAATCTACTATCTGAACAAGTCAAAATAATTGTATGCGGGGTTTGGTGATCAATTAGTTGTTTTGTAGTTTCTTTGAGGGTATTAAAATCATATTTTGACTTTCCTTTTATCCAACGAGAATTTCCCTTCAAAAGATGGGAGATAATGTCTAAAGATTGATTATTTGATTTTTTCATTTCAATATTATATAGATTGTATTTGATTATAAATAATTAATTACCAATTATTGTTCTTTTGTCTAACTATAGTTGTTAAACCAATTATTGATAAGATAGAAACTATTAAACCAAAACCTGGTAAGGAAATACCTACTGCGGGTGTTGATGCAGTTCGCCCATTATTTGCGTTGAGACTAAATGTTAATGTAACAGAATTACCTGCGCCATCAACTGCCCTTATTGATAATTCAGTTGAACCATCAACGACATCTTCTGAATTCCATTCTGAAATATAGGTATTATTTTCACTTGAAATCATTTCGACTTCAACTCCTGATGGATTAATAAATACCACTTGAGAAACGGAATAATCATCTTGAACTTCAGCGATTAAATCAATGACTCCTGTAACAGTATCACCATCATTGTGTGAAATTAATTTTATCACAGGTGGAGTTGTATCATTAATAATTACTGCATTTCCAAATATTTCGAAATCTCTTTCCTCAGAAGTAATGATATGTTGATTTTCATCAATATCTATTACGACTACATCCCACGAATAATTTCCTGTTTCCAAAAACAATAAATCTAATTCATATTCATAAATGCTAGGTGATTCATCATTCGCAAACATTGAATATCCCTTGGATGTATCATCATTGAATATATTTAATGTAACGGACTCAATTCCCAAATCATCTGTGACATTCACAGAGAATAATTGTTTTGTAGTTTCTGAATTATTAAATTGTATGTTATTTGCTGGCGATAATAATTCTATTGTTGGTGGATCACCTGATGGAATATTATCTACTATTACTGTAACCTCTGAATATGTCCAATGTCCATCCATATCTAAGACTTCAATAGTTATGGTCATTGGTGCATTTTCTGGCATATTTTGTGCTAACAAATCAACTTTGAATGAATAGGTGCCTATAAAACCTGTTGAGTTTGTTGAGGAAGTCAATGGTTCTTGTATGTACCCTCCTAAATTATTGTATGCTATGACTGCATAAACACCAACATCATCAGTGATTGAGAAATCAAAGTATGCAATATTACCAACTTTGTCACCATCTTTAGGAGTGCTATCTGACCATATAATTGATGATGCAGTATAATTATCATCATAATTATCAATGGTAAATGTGCCCAACCAATTATCTCCAAAATTATTGGAATTATCTAATGTTTCTGCCCATAATTCATATTCCCCATCTGGTAAAATTGACGTATCTAATGTTCCATCCCAAATCTGTCTATTAGGGCTATTATTTTCCCAAGTGGAATTATGTGTAAAACTTAAACCATGAGTAAATAAGGGGTGGTCAATTGGAGCATCTTGTCTGTAGAAATAACTAGTCACATTAGCTATACCTGACGAAGGATATCTTGGTATCCATTCAGTTCCATTCCAATAATGCTGACTGCTATCTTCAACCATTATTGCAAAATTTTCTACTCCTTTGAATGTTGGTTTTTCATATATTCTCATATAATTTGAGTATCCATCTAGATCATCATAAATAGAAGGGGAATTATCAATCCACATTTCATTTATATGTGGTGCCTCTAAATCATCATTATCTGTATAATAATAATTATTGGCTTTAATCTTAACCTCATTTAACAACGTAGCTGGAGGTTGAGGTTGATTAGGGTCTGAATTTCCTGGAGCTTGAATTGTCGGAGTTGAAGTATAGAGACGTAAGTCAAATCCAATTCTTTGTTTTTGATCCCAATTATCAACCCATCTTCCTGTATCCCAACCGAAACCATTGTTCATTGATGGAATAAATTCTATTGCTTGAAAATCACCTTTAAATGGAGCTCTAAAATTAATTTGTAATTCTTCTAAATCGTTACTCCAAGGAATAGTACCATTCCAACCTAATTGATTTGGTCTTAAAATGTCATAGGTAAATTGTTTTTCGACGCCTTGTTCAAAAACAGGTATTGGATTAGTGATTGTCTCATGAAGTGGATCAATTTGAAATTGAACCCTTGATGCTTTTCCAAATTTAGTATTATATAGGTTCCAAGTTAACCGATTAATGGAAGATGCATCTTGCAAAATATTAGATTGTTGAGCTGCATGACTATTTTCAATTATCGTTTCTAAAGTTGCATCGCTGTCTAAGTAACCTCCAAAATTAATTCCTTCTGCAAAAACCTCTGAGTCATTTGCATCATTCCAAATTGTTCGGTCTGCTTCATCCCAATTACTTTCATTGTGAGTTTCTTCAAAATCAAATCCTATAGTTTCTAATTCAGATACTATTGCGGTTGCTGTTGTGTTTGCATATAAGTAATCAGTACCTTGTGCAAAGTAGATTGAAAGCCAGTAATTTTCAGAGTCTTCTCTGACATTTCTTTCTACATTCAACCATATTCCAATTACATCATTCAATAATGCTGACTCAACAGTGAGATTTGGAACTAAAGCAGCTCTAGTTTTTCCAGATATCCACAAATCAATCTCTGAATATCCTCTTGCATCAATATTCCAATAAACTTGATCTATATTTTTCCAATCTCTTGGAATAAATTCAAAATCAAAATTAACATTTATGTCATTATAGCTTGCATCATCTCTTAAATTAATCATTACAAAAGTATTCATATTGTTATGCTGAGGCTCATTTCCATCAAAATATTGTATTCTAACATTGGTATTAGTTGTATTAAACACATTAAGTGTTAAATTAAATATTTTAGGCATCCTAACATCGACATTGGTAGATTGCGCAAAATCTGCGACTTCAAATTTATCTACTCTAAAGAATTTTCCTAAATGTAGTTCATGTCCACCTATCATTTCTGATATATAATCCTGGAAATATACTCCAATTTCTCCTGAAACACCATCACCATCGGGCCAAAAATTGAAATTCAAATTATGTGATTCTGTTACATTTATTGTAGAGGAAAGACCTCCATAATTTCGGGGTACTGAATTATCAATAAGTTTAATCATATTGATCCAATCTATATGTCCAGAGTATTCAACACGAGTAAATTCTTCAAAACCATTCCCATGATTTTCATCATATCCATAGCTACCCATGAATTCTAAATCAACAAATGCAACTTGAGTTCGCATACTATCTAAAATTAAAATTGCAGCATTTTCTGCTATTTGTGGCATATTTGTTCTAAAATTAAATTCAAAGCGAAGATTTTGATCTTGGGGATGATATGCTTTCCACGTGTGCATATTTGCCCATGATAATATTTCTTTGATTTCCAAAGGAATTAAGGTATCAAGTTTAAGTTGATCAAAGGTTAGATCATTACTTCTTATTGATACATGTGAACGAATTTCACCCTCGTCTGTTATATCCATCCATGCATTTTCGTCTATCCATATATGATTACTATCAATTGAATTTACGGTTGGTTTAATATCTGTTAAATCATAGTCAATTGATGTTATGCTTGATCCCATGGAGGGAGAAACACATAACATTGCTATGATTAATGTACCTGTGATTAAGGTACTTAATTTAGTTAGGTTCATATTAACTTGATATTGTATTTATAGTATTTATATACATTTGAATCATATTAAAAAGAACACTTAATTTTTTCATTAATTTTAATACATGAATTGAAATGTCAATAGCACTTCTGTGAAATTCATAAAAATTTTATATTTTGAGATAATTCGTTTATAGTATCAATTTGTTCTTTTCTTAGCTTAAAATTCATAGTCTCTGCACTTTCTTTTGCATGGTGAGGTTTAGTTGCGCCAGGAATTGTTACCATCTTTTCATTTTTGCTAATGATCCAGTTTAAGGAAATTTGTGAAACAGACATATTGGTTTCATCGCTAATTTGATCTAATAAATTCATTAATTCAGTGGTTTTAGATATTCTTTCTTTCATGAAACGACGCCTACCCATAGGTAAGTTGTTAATCAATGATGGATCTGAGTGATATTTACCCGATAGCAAACCTAATTGCAATGGTGAATAGGCTATTATAGTAATACCTAATTCATTTGCTTTTTCTAATAATCCGTTTTTTTCTATTCTTCTATCTAATATACTATATGACACTTGATTTGAAACTAACGGGTAATCATTTTTCTCCAATTCTTCATATGCTTTTATCATGTTTTCTAATGTGAAATTGCTGACTCCGATCGATTTAATTAAATTTAAATTTGCTATTTTTACCATATTTTGCATTTGTTTTTCTACTGATGAAAATGAAAATGGTTGATGGATTTGATATAAATCGATTGAATATGGTGATAAGGCTTTAATTCGTTTACTTATTGATCTAGGAATATTTTTTGCAAAACGTAGGAGAGGCCACCACTTAGTTGCTATTTTAACATCATTATCTCCAAGATTTGCGGCTTGTAAACCTCTACTAACACCTCTCTCGGATGCACCTTTACCATAATATTCTGCAGTATCAATCCAATTAATTCCTGCTTTTACTGCTTGAGAAATTATTTTATTTGTTGTTTCCGAGTCTATAGATTTCCATATTAAATTATTGAAATTTTTTCCTTCTGAAAACTGCCAAGCGCCCAAACCAATTGGTGTAATTTTGATGGAAGATTTACCAAGAGATCTTTGAGCAAATTGTGAAGACATGCTTTCACTTTGAAAATTATCATTAAAAGCTTAATATATCCATTACAAAGAGACTGATTACTTTCAGAGTGGACTCTTTATGGCTTATTAAGAAAGGGTGAGGAAAAAAAATATGGACTCAAAATTAGTAGGAGTTATAGAGAGTTTACCTCCAGAGATGAAAGCAATATTAGATCATGATCAAAATTTTACTGGTTTCAATATTGAGTCAATTCTTTTGCAATCCTTTTTTTTCCATTACCCAATTATGTTCATGAGATTAGAAATGTCCATAGAATTTTTTATATTACTTGATAACAATACCAGGAGCGTACTGCAAAAATTAGCGAGAAAAAAGAGAATTAGTGAAGATGCATTTATTTTTAAAATATTGAAATTAAATAATCAAAAGTATATAAAAAAAGAATTTCCTTCGTTTGAAATATTGATAAAAGAGCTATCAAAATATCAAAAATATAATGGTATGGATGATTTTGAGAAAGTAAAAGTATTCATCCAACAATTAATTCTATCATTTCATATGGCAATACAACCTTCATATTTAGTATCAAAAGCATTAAGAAATGATCAATCATGTCATTTTTCATCATTAATGATATCTTTGAATGCTGATAATGTAAAAAAAGTTCTTGGAAAAATTTCATTCTCTACATATAATGTAAGAAGAATTGAATTTTATATTAGTAAAATGATAAAACAAATTAATGAAACTTATAATTAATAAAATATATATTTTAATATGAAATCATGGTCTGCAAAGTTGAACCAGGGACATGAACCAAGATTAAAAATTCTAGAAAAAAAATTTGCAGGGATGCCAAGAGGGAGTAAAATGTTTATTGCAACACCCAAAATGATTCAAAAGTATGTGAATGCAATACCCTTGGGCAAATTAATAGATGTCAAAAAAATGAGGGAAGACTTAGCTTATCAAAATAATGCTGATTTTACTTGTCCTTTGACTACAGGTATATTTCTAAGAATTGTTGCTGAGGAAAGTTATGAAAGATTTACCAATGATGGAAAAAGAGAACTTATGACTCCATTTTGGAGAATTATAAATCCAACCAGTTCATTGGCTAAAAAATTGATATGTGGGGTTGAATTTTTAAATGAACATTTGGCTTTAGAGAGAAGTTAATTCAGTCGTTAAAAAGAAATTCTTTGATAAGTTGTTTTTGCTCTTTGTGTTTAAATAATGCAGATATATTATCTTTTGTTAATTTTATGTTAGATTGTTTTTCGACATTGTTTTTCCATTTATTTGATATGATATGATTAATAGTTGATGAAATACCAATAATTGGTAAATCCCTATATTTTTTTGATATTTTGATTGTATTTGTATGATCGATTAAGTGAGAGAGTTCCGAGTCTATAATTAATAGTGTTTTTTTGTTTAAAGATAATTTTAAACTAGAGATAAAATGATTATTACTATGATTAAGATAGGTAAGATAATCAGTTTTATTTTGAATTTGTGAATTTATGTCATAAGGAGTAACTATTTTCGTTTCATAGGTCACGTAATTTTCAATTATTGGTAGAAAATCTTGTACACTTTTATTACGGGTAATTGAATGATCTTTTAATCCTTTGATTTGAAGTTCAATCGCATTATTTGGTGAAATTTGTGATAATGAGACTATATATGGACCGATTTTGTCCCAACGACCAATTTCATCAAAAATTATTATATTATCAAAATCTAAGTATGGGTTATTATTTTTGACAACTTTTGAAATTATGTTATGGTAATCATCAAACCCTGTTGTTGTGTATACAACATTATTTTTATTGACAATTAATACTTGGTCATTTTGTTCGAACCTTGCCCTTTCATTTCGTATTGGTTGAATTGATTTGGAATTTGTATTTAAGTATTCAATTAATGCCGATATTTGTAATTCTGTTAACCAAATACCTTTTGGGATGTTAATTTGATTTTGTATATTTGTTTTTTCATTATAGTTTTTTTCTATGTACGTTTCGAATTCTGGTTGCTGAAGTTTATGACGGTTATAAAAAATATTTATTATTTCTTCAATTTTGGGATTTTTTTCTAATATCACAATACCTGATTGATAAATCAATATACTTGAATTATTAATGTCTATGTTTAATATTTGATATTCTGATGAGGGCGGATTAATTTTTCCAAATTTTTGAATATATTCACAAAAATCATCTTTTATCATTTTAGGTAATAAAAAACAAGACTTGAACTTAGATTTGTTTTTTTTCACGTATAAATTTACAGTAGAAATAACATTTCATTAGTTATTCGGTACTATATTAATAAATAATTTGAATAAAAAGGTAGTATGTTTATTATTGAAAATTCAAAATTAATGAGATTAAAGGAAATATTTAATCGGAAAACAATAATAGATTAATTAGAATTAATTAGTAATGGAAAGGAAAGAAATGGATAAGAGGACGGTTATTTTATTAAACGGTGGGGGGCAGGCTCCATTTTCTAGTTTTCATCGGATAGTTAGATTTTTTAAAAAATATAACTATGATGTGATATGTATGGAGCTTCCATTTCATGGAAATGATAAAATGATTAATGATTATAAAGATGTAAATTACGTGGAGGTTTTTCTAAATGAATTTTATGGACTGTATGATAGATATAATGTGACAGGGGTGTTAGGATTTAGTTTAGGGGGGTTTTTAATTTTAAATGCGTTAAATGATAAAAGATTTAATTTTAAATTTGCCTTTGTGATTGGATGTGGTTTGATAATTACAGAGAAAGAAAAACAAATTATGGAACGATTTTCTACAACTGAGTTTTTTGAAAATATGAAATGGGATAATTATATGCTAAAATATAATGGGCAATCTTGGAGAAAATTATTAGGGTATTTGAATGAATTGATAAAAATGGAGGATCAGATATTTATTGATCATAATAATTTTGTTCCTAATTCAGATACTCATTTATTAGTTGGAGATAAAGATAAAATAATTAATATTGAATTGCAAAAGCAGTTTATAAAAGCGAAAGATAAAATTGAGTTATATGAAATTAAAGATTGCGAGCATTTTGACTATTTTTCTAAATCTTGGGAAAATACAAAAAACATATTGGAAAAAATTATAAAAATACATAATTAAGCTATTATGGTTTAGATTTAATATAAAGTGTTAAAGTATTTTTTTGTTGATCGTGAGTGAATAAGGTGTACGCATCTTTAGGATCTATCCATTTTAATTCATCATGCTCTAAAGAGATATTGGGGTTGTCTTTAGTTTGACAAGTATAGGTTAAGAGTAAAATTTTATGATTTTTTCTTATGAATGTGTATGCATCTATCAATGAAGGATTATAAATATTTATTCCTAATTCCTCTTGAGCCTCTCTTTTGAGGGCTACTATTAAAGACTCATCATTTTCTACTCTACCTGCAGGAAATTCCCAAATACCTGGTTGGAAATCATCTTTAGATGATCTTTTAGCAATTAGAATTTTGTTTTGTTTTTCAACTATCATTGATACTGCACAAATAAAATTTTGATAGTTCATGATAAAATATTTAATTAGTATTATTTATTGTTTCTTCTTTAATTTTAATTGAATATATAGCAATAAGAATTGAGAAAAAAATAATAAACATACCAATTAGTGATAGGAAATTGGGAATATTCCCTACGATAATATCAATAATCAATGCAAATACAGGTTCCAAGGCAAAGATCACACCAATAATGGATGGGCTTATATTCTTCTTTTGCGCATATAATTGGGCTGAAAATGCAAATATTGTTGCAAGTAATACGGTTACAAATAAAGTGAAAATGATAATATTATTACTATACCAGGTGATTTCTGGAGGTTCTGAGAATAAATTAAATAGACCACCCCAAAAAGTCATTGTAAAAAATTGGATAAATAATATTAGATATAAATTATGATGAATATATTTTTCAGTTAAAAGAACATGTAGAGCGACCGTAATTGCAGTAAGTAAAATTATAGCATCGCCAAAATTAATAGAGAAATTTTGAAAATCAAAAAGAAGAAGAATTGTACCCATTAGAGAAATTAAAACAGCAATCCATTCAGTTTTGATTATTCTCAAACTGAATAATTGTTTACCAATGATTGGAATAAATATTATATTTAAACCGGTAATAAAAGCTGCATTAGCAGGAGAGGTAAAATAAAGACCTACTGTTTGAAAATAATAAGATGCAAATAATATCGATCCTAAAATAAAACCATGTAGTATAATGGATTTTGTTATGAATTGATGGTTATAAAGTAAAATGGGTAATAAACAACATGTTGCTAAGCCAAACCGAATAAAAAGAAAATAATTAATCGGGATGAGATTTATCGTTTCTTTAACAAGAATAAATGTTGTACCCCAAAAAAAAGTACCTAAAATTAGGAATAGTATTGGGATACTATTTTTCATAAAATATTTTTACATTAATATTATTTAATTATTGAATTTACTTAGTTTTGTAAAGATAAAGAATTATTTTTAATTAGCTCAAGAATATATTATAGAGCCAATATTGATATAATTTCTTGAGTATCATAAAATATAATGAGCAAATTATTTGGTATGATACATTTACCATCTTTAAGAAATACTGATTTTGATATTAATGAAATAATTAATTATGCTATTGATGAAACTAAAAAATTGGAGGATTTAGGATATGACGGTATTGTAATTGAAAATTTTGGAGATCAACCTTTTTCTTCAATAAAAGTAGAAGATGAAATAATAGTTAAATTATCAATTATATGTCATGAATTAAGAAAAGTATTTTCTGGAAGTATAGGGTTGAATATATTAAGAAATGCGACTTTACAAGCAATGAAAATTGCATCAATTCTAAAATTAGATTTTGTTAGATCGAATATTTGGGAAGGAGCTTATGTAACTGATCAAGGTATAATTAATGGGGTAGCTTATGATGTTATGAAAACTAAAAGATTAATGAATAGTGAAGTGAAAATATTTGCAGATATTTTTGTTAAACATGCAACTCCATTGGCAGATTTCTCAGTTTTGGAAGCTGCAGAACATGCTTTAGGTAGAGGAGGGGCAGATAATATAATTATATCAGGTAGGAAATCAGGAGGGGAGATAGATTACTCAATGTTGGATGAATTGAATTCTTCAGGTATAAAACCTATAATTGGGTCGGGGTTGAAATTGGATAGTATACCAAAATATAAAGGAAAAATTAGTGGAGCGATAGTTGGATCTGCAATTAAGGAGAAAGATATTACATCAAAAATAGATATGAGTAAAGCATCAGAGTTTATTAAGAAATGGAGAATGGAAATCTAAGAGTTCACAGAGTTGTGAATTCAAATATTAGTCGATCAGATTTATTCTTAGGATTTATACCACTACACTGATTGAAAATTATTCTATTTGATTTTTCGGGGCAATTTTTGCAATCAGACCAGTAATCATTAGTCCTTTTGAAATATAAAGTAAGAAAAATTGGAAAGGATGAAATGATTGAGAGTAATTTTAAAGATAAAGGTAAGAGATATATAATCCTCATCCAATAAGAAAATCCAATACCGAGAAATAAGTTATTAATAGAGCTGAGGGGTTTTTTTAGAGGAGATGATTGAATTAGAGATTTTAAAATAAAGGGTATGAAAATGATAATAGAGATTATGATTAAGCTTGGAAGGTCAAGTATTAAAAGATCATTTGGGAGTTGCCAAAATAATATAGAATGGATAAATATTGATGAGAGTATGATGAAACATCCCCGACATATTTTGAATTCATTAATTTTAATTATATGATGGGAATAATATGAGCATTTTGGATGATGGAGTAAAAATGAAATATTAAGATAATTTAAATTATGTGTGAAAAATTTCATTGCATGTTGTACCCAAGAATTATTAATTAAATATTCATTATTAATTTTGTTCTAATAAGATTGATGAGAGAAAAGTATTTTAAAAAAAAAGAGTACCTATAATTGGATTGTTTGCGACCCTGTTTGAGCAGATGCTATGAAAAACAGATTCAAAGCAATCCAATTTTTATAAATTGATTTTTGATTTAATGTCTTTAATAACTGGTGATACTTGTTCAGGGTCTAAATTATTCTCCCATGGAACCCGAATAATTTGAATATATTTTGACCATGAATGAAGACCATCTTCTATTTCTTTAATTAAATTTTCATGCTCTTGTTTTAGATCAATTAAATAATTGTAAAAATCATCATTTTCCATAGGTGTTTCTTGTTCACGATTTCTTCCTACGTCACCTCTAGCTCTAATCCAAGCTGTTTTGACAGGAGTATCTAAATATATCATATATTGAGGAGGCATAAAATCCTGCGATAATATGAAAAATGTTTTTTGATATGTATCCCACATAATTGGTTCTATGTTGCCATATTTTGTTAAGAGTTTTGCAAAAACACGATCTCCAAATATAGATCGATCAATTATAACTCCTTTATTTTCATTGAAGAGAGCGACCTCCCAACTTGCAGACTTATGCATAGCAAATCGTTGATACATCAATTCCATTTGCATTGGAAATGCATATTTATTTGGTTTTTCACCGCCTGCTCTTATTCTTGCCTCTTCTGCATAGAATTCTTTCAAATATAGATTTGCATCCACAGGCTCGTAAAATGCCTTAAGGTCTAATTCTTTTTCTAGAATTTGAGTGAGGGTTGTTTTTCCTGCACCTATAATACCTTCAACTACAATGATGGGTTTATTAAAAATATTAGTTTTTAAATTTGGATAATCCATAAAATTTCCTCTTGAGTTAAGGTTTGTTAATAATATGATTTTATCAAAATCATATAAAGAACTTATTAATTGATTTTTTATTTTGATCAATTATTGAAATATTCTAAAAAATTTGACTTAAAATGCATTATATTATATTTTAAGGGGGGATAGGGAGATATGGATTATTAAGTCTCATATTATGAAATAAGATATGTTATTAACATTAATAGCGCCAAATATTTAACATTTTTTAGAAATTTCGCCACAACATTCAATATAGAAATGGTTCAATTATGATTAGAGGTTTTGAAATGGGAGAAGATATCAAAGAATTACCTAGTGAACAATCAAAAATATATTACCCTTCTGAAGATGTTGTTAACAATGCGAATGTCAAAGAATATGAGAAAATGTATGAATACTCCATAAATAATTTAGAAGATTTTTGGGAAAAAGATGCGGATAGACTAGATTGGTTTGAAAAATGGGATAATGTATTGGATAAATCAAATCCTCCTTTTTTCAAATGGTTTGTGGGTGCTAAAACTAATATCATACATAATGCCATTGATAGACATTTAAAAACTACTAATCGTAATAAAATTGCATTTATCTGGGAAGGTGAACCTGGTGATAAAAAAGTATTTTCGTATCATGAATTAAATTACGAGGTTACAAGAATGGCGAATGCAATTAAATCTATGAATATTAAGAAGGGAGATATAGTTACAATTTACATGCCTCAGATCCCAGAGCTTGTATTTGCTATGTTGGCATGCGCAAAAATTGGAGCTGCACATTCTGTTGTGTATGCTGGTTTTTCTCATAATGCTTTATCAGATCGAATTGAAGATGCCAAATCAAAATTAGTGATCACTGCAGATGGTGGATGGAGAAGAGGGAAAATAGTTGATTTAAAATCAATAGTAAATGATGCCTTAGACCAACCAGCCACAAAAGTTGTAGAAAATTGTATAGTTGTAAAAAGAACTGGACAAAATGTAGTCATGAAAGAAGGTAGAGATATTTGGTATCATGAATTATTACAGGATAAATCTATTGAAACTAAATGTGAAACAGAGAGACTTGACTCAGAGGATATGTTGTTTATTTTGTACACTTCAGGTACAACAGGTAAACCTAAAGGAGTAAAACATACTCATGGAGGTTATCAAGTTTATACATCGCATGTCCATAGAAATGTGTTTGATATTAAATCTGAAGATAGATATTGGTGTCTAGCTGATCCTGGCTGGATTACTGGACATTCTTTTATTGTTTATGCACCCTTAATTAACGGTACTACTACTATGTTATATGAAGGAGCACCCACATATCCAAACCCCAATAGAGTTTGGGAAATGATTGAAAGGTATAGTGTGAATATCCTATATACCTCACCTACCGCAATTAGAGGTTTTATGAGATTTGGGGATGATTGGGTCAATAAACATGATTTAAGTTCTTTAAGATTATTAGGATCTGTCGGTGAACCTATTAATCCTGAAGCTTGGAAATGGTATTTTGAAATTATTGGAAAAACAAGATGTCCGATAATGGATACTTGGTGGCAAACTGAAACTGGAGGTTTTATGATAAGTCCTTATCCAATCACAGGATTAAAACCTGGATCAGCGACAAAACCATTGTTTGGTATTGATGCAGATGTAGTAGATGAAAATGGTGAAGAAATAAAATCTAATGAGGAGGGGCTTTTAGTGATCAAAAAACCATGGCCGGGGATGGCTAGAACAATTTTAGGTAATGACGAAAGATATAAGGAAGTGTACTGGAGTAAATTCGAGAAACAAGGATGGTATTTAGCAGGTGACAGTGCTAGAAAAGATGAAGATGGATATATATGGGTTATAGCTAGAATTGATGATGTATTGAAAGTTTCAGGTTATAGATTGGGTACTGCAGAGATAGAGTCTGCAATTGTATCACACCCAGCGGTTGCTGAAGCTGCAGTAATAGGGTTACCTGATGAATTAAGAGGAAATGCCATACATGGATTTGCGATCTTGATGGACGGAATTGAAGAGTCTGAGGATCTACAAAAGGAGATTATTCTACATGTCAGGGAGGAGATGGGACCTATAGCTATGCCTAAGGTAGTAAAATTTGTTGAGAATTTACCTAAAACTAGATCTGGAAAAATAATGAGAAGGGTATTAAAAGCACAAGAAATGGGAGAGGATCCTGGAGATTTATCTACCATAGAAAGCTGAAAATTGACTTACAGAATTATTTAATTTAATTACAATGTTGTATAAATTTATATATCAGAGAATTTTATGTAGAAAATAAGAATGGATGAAAAAAGTTTAGAGGACCAAATTAGGGAATTGAGAGAGGAATTAAATTCTATTAAAAAGGGAGAACCAAATGAAAAAAAAATAGGAGAAGGGATTGGAAATTTATTTGGCGATTATATTGAAACAATTATTATGGGAGTTTCTGATAAAATTAAATCATCAATAGATGATGTGAAATTAGATCTTGATTTGGATTTTGAAGATAAAAGTGATATTGATAAAAAAATAAGGGTCAAAGTTAATAAAAAAAATAAAAATATTGGTGAAGACGATTTAACAAATTTTTTTGAAAATGCTCCAAAATTGATGAATGCTCTTGCAGATGAGAAAAAATTAAAAATTCTAAAGATTTTAGAGAAGAGTTCAAATTACCAGAAAGAATTAAGTGAGAAAACCAATATTTTTGGAGGGAGTTTTAAATATCACATGGATACATTAATAGCAGTTAATTTTGTTGAACAAGAGGTTGAGAGGGGAAAATATAAAATTACTCAATTCGGAATTGAAAGTATAAAATTAGTAGAAATGATATATAATAGATCAAATTTTAGTGAAAATGAATTCATTGTTAAAAGAGAAAATGTAAAAATTATAATTGATGATGATGAAGATATTGAAATAACTATGAATGATGATTGAATTATATCATGAGTTTGGATTATCTGCTCTGAGGTTATTTTCATATCTCATATTTTGAAAAACTCCAAGTGAGAATATGCTCATTATAATTACTCCAAAAAGAAATACAAACACCCCTTGTGGATCATTAAAGAACCTTAAGATATTATGGTCCATCCTCATTACCTAATTCAAACATTCTGAAACCTATCATTATGGATGGAACCCATAAACCTACATAAATACCGTAGAGTTCATTGTTCTCCATAGTTCCAAAAAAGAAAAGAAATATTGACAGTGCCATGGAAAGCCCACTTGCGATTAAAACATACATATAAGATTGTTTCATAAGGTAACTTCCGCATAGCATTTAATTAGGTTTTTGGGAGAAATTCAAATATTTTGATAATAAAATTTATTTTATCCATTTACTTGATTATATATCTTAGGAATATATTTGATGTATATGGATGATTTAAATGAACCCATGAAATTAAATTGTGGTCAGATATTGATGAATAAAATTGGATTGGCTCCTTTAACAAACAAACAATCAAATGAAGATGGAACATTGAATGATAGAGAACTTGAATGGTTAAAATTAAGGGGAGGCCATTATGGATTGATATCAACATGTGCTACATATGTTTCTAAAGATGGTAAAGCATGGGAGGGGCAATTAGGTCTTTCTGAAGACAGACATATTAAGAATTTACAGAGGTTGACTGATGAAATTAAAATGAGTGGAAGTAAAATAATAACACAACTACATCATGGAGGTGATAAAGCTGTTTTTTCAAATGACAAGATTTCTTGTTATGATGATACTAATATTAAAGTACGAAATGCTTCCAAAGAAGAGCTTCAAGAAATTATTAATAATTATGTATTAGCTGCAAAAAGAGCTGAAAAAGCGGGGTTCAATGGTATTGAAATCCATGGAGCTAATGGATATTTATTCACTCAATTCTTAAGTCACAATACTAATAAAAGAAATGATGAATATGGAGGAGATATTGAAGGGAGATCTAGATTATTATTGGAAACCGTTGAGGCGGTAAGAAGAAACGTTTCGAAAAATTTTATGGTCAATGTTAGGATTTCTCCAGTAAATACGTATAGTTTGAAAGGAATTGATATTGAGGAAACAATTTTGGTTGCAAAATGGTTGGACGAACTAAATATAGATATTTTATCATTGTCTTTAAGAGAATATAATATGGAAACAATTTTTGAAGATCAAAATTATCCTGTGATACAACTAATAAGAGATGAAACCAATAACAATTTGAAAATTGCAACAGCAGGAAATATATGGAGTAGAGCTGATGCAGTGAATGCAAGGGAAATTGGTGCAGATATGATATTATTAGGTAGAGCTGGGATTGTACATCCCGATTGGCCAACAGTTTCATCAAAAAAGAATTTTAAGCCATATTACCCCAAATGGGATCCTGCGATTTTTCAAAAAGTAGGAGTATCAAATGTATTCCATAATTATTTAATGAAATTTCCTGGTTTAGTCATGGGAGGGGCTGAAAAGAGATGATTTACATTCTAATTTCCGTGAATTTTGCATTTTCTGTAGTAAGAATATCAAGAATTTAAATATCGGTGGAAATTTAATTATGTTTTTCAAATAACCACCAAGAGGAAAAATTTCTGCTAGACTCAATATAGCATTTCCTTCCGAGCTCCATATACCATTTTTTACTATATGAAAGGAGAGCCAATAATCTTGAGGGATTTTTTTCAAACCTAATTGTTCAATTTTTGGTAAGTGCATAGGGACTAATTCTATACGTGAACCGAGAATTTTTTTGAAGAATAGAGAACTTTTGGTACATATTGAGCAATCCGAGTCAAACAAAAAATAAGGTCTAATAAAGGATTTTGAATTGAAATAATTTTCAAAACCATTTTCTTGGTTCATGGATATTGTATGAAAATGTTCATCATTATTTTTTTTATTGATTGGCATTATTAATGAAAGATAAAATATTTTTACATTCGCTTTTTAATTTCATCCATTTCATTTACCATTTCATCCATTCTTACGATTGTTTGAATGTATTGCCAACCTTGTAATCCAATTAAAATTATTAATAAGGAAATTGCAAGTAAGATTTCTCCGGACTGTTGAGTAATTAAGAGCATAAGAGAAATAACTCCTAATATAAAACCGAAAGAAACAATGAAACCATTTAGTAAAGTATAACTAGTTGACATTAATTACCAATAAAATGAATATTAAAAAATTAAAGGTTTAGAAAATAGTAATTAATGTTGGTATTCTTATAAAATTCAAGCACCTAAAATAATTTTAACAATAGATATAACTTGATTATAAATAATAAAATTCCAATTAACAAAATTAAGTTTATACTTAAATATATGAATTCATTGAGTAATGTATAAAGTAATAGAAAATAATTCCACTTCAGAATATGAGTCTGAATTTGATCAAGGATTAGGATTAAAGAAGATAGTACTTATTGCTATAGGAATAATTGGGACGGGTGTTTTTACTTTTATTGATTTTTTCGCAGACATTCCATTTATTGGTTTTATCTTCGCATCATTATACCTTCCACTTTCAGTAAATTGGATGAAAAAATAATAAACAATTTACATACGTAATTTTTAAAAAATAAGAGTTCTTATTGACAAATTTAAGTTTATACTTAAATATATGAAATCGTTGAGTATGGTGTACAATGGTAGAAAATAATTCCACTTCAGAATATGAGTCTGAATTGGCTCAAGAGTTAGGTTTAATGAATGCGATTGCAGTTGCTGTGGGAGCGATGATAGGTGGAGGTATTTTTACTGTTTTAGGATTTTTAGCTGATTTTGCTGGTCCTGGAGCTGTTTTTTCATTTTTAATAGGTGGGTTGATTGCATTCTTTACTACTTTTTCATATGTAAGATTAGTAGCTCAATATCCTTCCTCAGGTGGAGAATTTGTTTTTTTAAGAAAATCATATCCAAACCCGATAATTGGTAATGGTGTTGGAGTTTTACTATGGTTAGGTTATTCGGTAACTATAGCACTGTATGCTTTTACTTTTGGAATATATACTACTGAAGCGTTTGCAACCTGGACTGGTAATCATGATCTATTTATGGTTTCTGCATCTCCGGAATTATTTTCTATTCAAAGATTATTTTCTGCATTAGTTGTTTTCGTATTCATGTATATTAACTTAAGAGGAGTCGAAGAGACTGGATTTATACAAAATATTATTGTGATATTTAAGGTAGCAGTATTAGTATTTTTTGCGATTATTGGATTATTTTTTGTTGATTTTGAGAGATTCACTGCAGAGAATATTGCTCCAAATGGTGTACCTGCAATATTTATTGGAGCAGCAGTGATATTTGTAGCATATGAAGGTTTTCAAGTTATAGTAAATGTATCTGAGGAGATGAAAAACCCTGCAAGAGATATTCCGTTAGGTATGTTAATTTCTATATTAATTGTATCTGTTACCTATATGGCAGTTGCATTTTCTGCAATAGGTATGGCAGAGGACCCATCACAATTATCTGAAGCTGCATTAATTGAGTTAGTGACGCCATGGGGTATTTTTGCAGTATTAATGATTACTTTAGGAGCTATTGCTTCTACCTCATCTGCGATAAATGCTACATTATTGGGATCATCAAGATTAGCTTATACTATGGCTCAATGGAAGGGTTTCCCTTCAAAACTTGCGACAATTAATGAAAAGACTAAAGTTCCCTGGGTTTCAATAATTACTACGGCATCTATATCGTGGTTATTTACATTTTTAGGAGATATACAATCAATAGCAAATGCTGGTTCGATTATATTTTTGGCAATATTTTTTGTAGTAAATGTGAATGCAATTAATGAATTTGAAGGATCGAAAAGAGCGATGCCAATTCTAACAGCCTTAGCAATTGTATTTTACATTGTTATAGATATTATTTTTATTATTCAAGAAGGAAAAACATTTGCCCTTTTAATTTTGACACTATTCATTTTTATTTCATTATTTTGGGCAATAGTTAGTAGTTATAGAATAAAGGGTGATACTGATTTCAAACCACCTGCAATTCCACCACCTATGGAAAAGGCGATCAAAAGGAAAGAAGTTCCTATATTCAAACCTGTTACAGATATATCTGGTGAATTTGTTTCTATGGAAACTATTATGTTACCAATATCTGGTAAGAAACATGAAAAACAAGCAATTACATTAGCTGCAGCAGTTGCTGAAAAATATAATATTCACGTAGACATGGTAAATATAGGTAATGATGATAGTGTATTTGACTATGCAAAGGAAGTATTAGGGAATAATTTTGTAAAATATACAAGAATACAAGAGAGTGGAGATCCATTTGAAAAGCTAATAGAGATTTTTAAAAGAAAAAACTATCAATTAATTGTAATTGGTTCAAGAAGACAGAATTCATTATTGGATAGAATGTTAAATACATCAATGACAAAAAGATTAGTTGATATTGTAACTTGCTCAGTGATACAAGTTCACCCACCAAGGTATGGAGGTTCTAAATATAGTGAATTTGGGAACATATTTACATTATTATCAGGTGATCAAAGAGATGCATATTTAGCAAGATGGGCTAAAATACTTGATGATTTTGGTAGGAAAAGTGATGTATTTGCATATAATTATGTAGATATACCATTATTGATACCTTTGGATGGAGTTAATGAACATCCATCAGTATTAGAATCTTCGAAAAATTTTGAAACTTATGTGAAAGATATAGCAAGTAAAGTAGAGTTAAGAAACATGAACCCTATAATACTGTTTGGTCATAATTTTACATCTTCTATTGTATCCGCTACGAAAAGTAGAGAACCAGATGCAATATTAATTGGACATACTTATGATGAAGGTTTAAGGAATCAACTAAGAACTCCTTTAGCTTATCAGATAATGAATAAAGTTGATTGTGTGGTAATTGTTTATCATGAAGGGAAAATGAAGGCCAAATAATTCAATTTATTTTATGAGCCCAAAATCGATTAATTTCAGTTATGATATTCTCAAATTTTATATCATAATCTGATGGTAAATAATTTAGATATGAGTCGGTTGAAAATCTATGACCCATAAATATTACAAAACCTCGGTCTGTATTAGATCTAAAAACACGACCTGCGGATTGGATTACTTTTGTTAAACCAGGGAATTTGTAAGCATAATCGAAACCATTCCCATAATATTTTTCAAAATATGATTTTTTTAATTCCTGATCAAATGAAATTTTAGGTAAACCAGGCCCGATTATAAATGCTCCATTAGCCATATCTCCTTTAAAATCAACTCCTTCAGAGAATATACCACCCATAACAGCTAATAATATTTGACTTGTATTATTCTTTAATTTTGATAATATTTTAGCTCTTGATTTATCAGTCATATTACGATCTTGTGAGAGTATATTAAATGATATAGATGATCCAATTAAATGAGGCTTGAAAATATCTAAAAAATCGAAAGAAGGGAAAAATATTAGGTAATTTCCTTGTTTTAATTCGATCACATCTTTTATCAATTTTATAATATTAGAAATAAACATTTTACGCTCTTTGTAGGTAGTTGATATAGAATTATCGATTAAATATAAGCTATTTTTTGGAGGGAATGGGGAGGGATAGGATAGGATAGATACATTTTTGGGGAGACCTAACATGGATTGATAATATTCAGTTGGGGTTAAAGTAGCAGATTGTAAAATTACAGAGTCAAATTTATTAATTTGTTCAGTTAATTTTTTCGATGCAGATTTACATAAAATTCGTAAATTATTTGTCTGAATATCTAATACAGTTTCAAATTCATCTGTATTTGTTTCTTTCAATAATAGAGTGAAAAATTTTAGATGATCTGAGAATTTAATTATTGCATCTTTTTTATTGAGTTTAAACGGTAGATCATTGATATATCCAATTATAAGGTTATCAAAAGTTTTTTGAAAATTATCAAAGAATTGTATGTCGACATTAATAATTTCACTATCAAATTCCAAATCGGGAACTTGATCTTTTAATCTTAGAATATGATTTATTAGCTTTTTTAAGTGGATATTAATTTTTAATTTTATTTCTTCATTAATTGAAGAATGTTTTATAAAATTGATAATTTCTATTATTTGAGATGTAGAGATACTTTCGGAGTAATATGAACTTGCACGATCAATTAGATTATGCGCTTCGTCGATGATTAATACTGAATTGTTAAATGTATCTAAAAATCTTTGAAATTTTATTCTTGGATGAAATATATAATTGTAATCAGATAAGATCATATCACATTCTAAAGCAGTATCTAAAGATAATTCAAAAGGACAAATCGAATGATCGTTCGATAATTCTTCGATTGAGTTACGATCGATTAAATCTAATTTTAGTAATTGTTCGGGTAATGAATTATTTTCAATGTTAAAATATTTTTCAAATAATGGACAATCATTTTCATCACAATCATAAGTATCAGTTTTACATATTTTTTGTTTTGAGGTTATTCTGATAGACTTAAATTTTGATCCTTTTTTTAATAAATTTTTAATCGATTCCAAATATATTTCTTGTTGAGTTGTCTTTGATGTGGTTATGAATAAACGTTTATTATGAGAAATGATAAATTTTAAGCTTGGATAAAGAGATGCCATAGTTTTCCCAATACCTGGAGGGGCGTTTAGCATAGTTATTATTGAGCTTTCTAAGTTTTCACTGATGTTTTCAATAATTTCTTTTTGGTATTTATGATATTTTTTATAAGGAAATTTGATGGTGTTGGATCTTTTTTTATTTACTGATTTTTTTAATAATTCATTTTCAATTTGTGAAATTATGCCATTAATAATTTCGTCTAAAATATTACTAATTGGGTTTGGAGTTATATCTACATGTTTCTCTTTATTATTGACAGGATCTATGTAAATTAAACTTGCAGTAATATTATTATATCCTTCATAAAAATGGAAATAGTGACAATATAGTTGTAGTTGCATTATTTGAGTAATATCTTGAGAAACATTTTCAATATCTGAAACTGTTGACTTTATCTCTTCAATATGTATTGAGTTTTCATTTTTATGGACAATATCGGCCCTACCTCTAATATGAGCTTTCCAACCAGAGATTTCATGAATAAATTGTATATAGTATTCGGCATGGCCTTCTGAGTTACTTTGATAATATGTGTGAGCTTCTTGTCCTATTTTGGCTCTTAATCTTCGTGAAATATATTTTTCTCCGTAAGTTTTATCTAGTGAAAAAGCAATTTCTCTCACTGATAATTCAATAAGCTTATCTTTTTCATTATATCGCATATATGGTTTTAAAGATTGGAAATATAATATTTTGGCGATTGGAAATAAATTAAATATCTATATTATAGAAATTATTTCAATTTATCTTCAATTATAATTTTTAACCATTGAAATTTGTTTGATAATAATAATGATGTTCCGACTCCAACAGATGATAAAAGGGTTAACCATAATAAACCATTATTAGCCACATTAATAGTTTGATCTCTAATTAATAAGACTGGGTTGTATAAACCAATTAAACCTTGGTTTAAATCAATCATTGAACCTAAAATAAACCATAATGCAATGATGATGATGGCTTGTCGAGCATATTTTACTCCGTTATCAATCAATAAAGCCAAAGTTATACCTAAACTTGTAATTGTGAGATATAATGGTATTAACCCTATTATGGAAATAAATTTCCATAATTGATTATCACTGACATTAATTGAGGCTTCTGCTCCGAAGAAACAAAATAACGTAAATAATGTGAGAAATATTAATTCTAAAAATAATGCGAAAAATCGTTGTAATAATACAGTTCTACTAGTTATGGGGAGTGAACCAAATATTTCGACATTTAAATTTTCAGAGTCGGACAAAATTACTTTTTTAATCCAATGCGCAGAAAGAGGTAAAAATATAATCCAATGAAGACCCATAGCTTGAGTACTGATATACCATAAATATGGGTCATTCGATAAATCTAATCCATAGGTAAAAGCTTTGACAATTCCAGATGACCCGAAACCTTGGATTGCGGCTTCTAATTCTTGACCAGAAATTGTACTATATGTTGAGATTTGGGAGTAAAATATAACTATAGCCCAAGTTGAAACTAAGAGGGCTCTTCGATCTGAATAAATAAAATCTGCGGTAAATGGAAGTCTCTTCTCTAATGGGGCAGCCCATTTAGTTAATAACTTGTTTTTATCTGATTTATCGCCTTTATTTTTATTACGTTTTCTTTGAAAATAAGTAATTATAGGGATTGGTATAGCTGCTTCTTTAATTATGTCTCTTTTTATAAAAACTGTAAATGCAGCAAATATGAATAGAGATGATAGTATTATTAATTTTAAAATTTCATCATTTTTTATTAAATTTTCATAATTAGGATCAGAACTAATAATTATTGCAGATGGGTTAAACCAATTTATGGGGTTCCAATCTGTTAGAAAGTCAGTTTCATCTGGGAATAAATTACCTATTATTTGAATACCATATAAAAATAATCCTAAAAAAAGTGAAAACCCATATCCTCGTCCATTATCTGCTGCTAAAGGGCCAAGAAATAGACCAATACTTATAGATGATAAAACGAAGGCCATACCCCATAATAAAAAGCTGATTGAATTTTCTAATGGAATACTATCTCCAACAATGGGGAGTAAGAATAAAATCGAAGTAATGATCATTAATAAAAGTGCACTTTTAATTGCTACTATAAGTCTAATAGTCAAAAAAGTAAATCGTCTAACCGGTTGTGGGTGAAGTAATTCTCCGGTTTCATCAGATATTGCACTTGCAGATACTTTTACCCCAATCATTAATCCAAAAATAAAATATAATATAGAGACAAAATTCATCATTAGTGAAATCCATAATCGATATGCTGGAGCATCACCACCTATCTGACCTAAAAATGCTTCAAAAATTTCGTTTGATTCAAATAGATTGAGAAATGAATTAGCCTCTTCTTCACCGGGATATATTGTAATAGCGAGTAAAATATATGCCCATATACTGAGACACCAAGTTAATATGTATTTTGAGTTTGACCTAATTTCATGTATAAGTAAAGAGTTGAAGGACATTTTTTATTCTCTCCCATTAATTTTCATCACTATATATGTCTTTGAAATATGCCTCAAGTGATGGCTGAGGAATTGAGAAATCAATTATTTTTTCATTTTGAATAATTTTTGATACTGCTTCTTTGATGTTACCTTCTACATATATCACAAATTTGTCCAATTCTTTAGATATTGATTTTGTTGATAATTCTTGAGAAATTATATTTGGATCTGCATCTTTTGATAATGATAATAAAATTTTTCGAGGCATAGTTTTGAGTAAATCATCGATAGAACCAGATGAAACAATTTTTCCTTCTTTTATAACGGTGATATTATTACAAATACCTTGAACATCAGCCAAGATATGAGAAGAAACAAATACCGTACCACCCCTATCAACATATTCTTGAAAATAATTATTAAGTTCGTTTTGAAGAAGTGGATCTAATCCTGAAGTTGGTTCATCTGCAATCACTATTTTTGGTTCATGCATTAATGCTTGAACAATGGATACTTTTTGTCTATTACCCTTTGATAATTGATTTAATTTTTTATTTTCATCTACCTTAAATCGTGTTACTAGCTCGTCTCTATATTGGCCTTTTCCTCTGACTTTTTCAATCAAATCTAAATATTGACCTATAGTATATTGTTTAGGTAGTCCAAAATCACTTGGAAGATAACCAACCAATTTTTTAGTATTTTTATCACCTGATTTTTGATTAAATATAGTTGCAGAACCGTTGCTTGCACCCATTAATCCGACTAAAATACGAATTGTTGAAGTTTTACCGGCTCCGTTTGGACCCAAAAAACCATGAATTTCTCCTTGTTTTATGCTAATGTTGATTTGGTCTAATGCTTTAAATGAACCGTAATATTTTGTTAAGTTTGTGACTTCAATTGCATTCATAAATTATGGATACCCCTTTGATATGATTATCTTTTGTATAGAAAATCAACTATATAAAATAATGGTTATTAGGTTAGATGATTGGTTAATTGAAAAAATATTTAAAATAAATTTTATTAGAAAAATATGTTAAATTATAAATTTTGATTACAATTATTATGAATATTTTAATGAGATTATTCGGGTTGGAAAAGTCCACCAAAAACTAACCATGCGAGAATTGTTTTTGCAACTAATGATAAAATTTGATACATACGTTCTCCGAAAAGATAATCCCTCCAAGGTCCAATTCTTAGATATTGTAATAGCATATTGAATGCAAATGATTGGAATAGTAATAATTGGGTGATTAAAATCCAATAAACAAAATCTGGTGGTCCAGGATCTTGGCCTGCTGCTTGAAGAAAATATGCAAAAGATACAACCCAAGGAGCAATACCAGCCCACCATCCAAATAAATATGAGGCCCATGAAATATTTCCTGATTCCATTCTTGTTTTATCATTTACCAATTCTTGTGAGTAACCAAAGAAATTCATAGATGCATTGATCATGAAAATTAAAAATAATTCCCAAATTCCCCAAATTCCAAATAATAATGAAATAAACACAATCATGAATGAACTGGATATTGCATATTCGATCCATCTAATTTTATTGATATAATTTTTTAGTCCATTTACATAGTAATCGTAGAATGGACCTGCTATTAATAAATGAGCGACTGCCGACATTCCTAAAAATCCTGCGACCCATACACCAACTGCTGAGAAGGTGTATGCGACTGCTGTTTCAGGGCTAAAAAAAGATCCATCTAAACCTTGCCCAGGTCCTACTCCTTCAAGATAAAATGTTGTTAAGGGTCGGGAAAAATCAGGGAAGGCTGTAAATCCAAGTATTGTCATAATTATGGCTTGTACTGCATGGAGCACTCCCATAATTAAATTAAATTTCCGTAAATATGGAAATGTAATTGATGACTCTTCAATAGGTATTATTTTACTTTCTGTCATAATTTACCATATCATTAATGTTCGGATTAAATATAAATAGTCTTAATTTTTTTCAAATAATTCAAAGAATAATTTAATTATTGTTATTTTAAATAATATTTTATTTATAAATTTCCTCTTTCAGATTGTTCTCTTTCTATGGCTTCGAATAATGCTTTAAAATTACCTTTACCAAATCCTTGTGCTCCTCTTCTTTGAATAACTTCGAAAAAGAATGTAGGACGATCTTGTATGGGTTTAGTGAATAATTGCAAAAGATAACCTCTTTCATCTCTATCAACTAAAATACCATGTTTTGCTAGCTCATTGAAATCCTCTTTTATATCTCCTACTCTTTGTTTTAAGTCATCATAATATGTTTGAGGTACTTCTATGAATTCAACACCATTGGATTTCATATTTTTTACTGTCTCTATGATATTATTTGTTGATAAAGCAATATGTTGTACACCTGCGGCATGATAATAGTTGATATATTCTTCTATTTGAGATGTTTTCAAACCAAATGCAGGTTCATTGATTGGCATTTTAACTCTATCGTTATAATTTCTGACTACTTTTGATGATAATGCAGAGTATTGAGTGTTGATATCATCAGGTGAAAACTCTAAGAATGTCCCGAAACCAAATACCTCGTGATAAAATTGAACTGTTGGATCCATTTGGTTCCAATTTACATTTCCCACAATATGATCTATTCGCACTACCCCTCGTTCCTCTGTTTCAAGAATTGGTTGGAATGGTTGATATCCGGGTAAATAATGACCATCATACCCATCTCTTTCTATAAATTTGTGAATTGTATCACCATATGTTTCTATTGCGGATAATCTTATTTCTCCGTAGTCATCTTTCATAGTTATGGGCTCAAGTACAGATTTAGCTCCTCTTTCAATTGCTTTATCATGAGCAATTTGAGCATCCTTTACTCTTAATCCGATTGATTTTGCTCCGTCTCCATGAACTAATTGATGTGAACTAATTTCTGATGATGGTTCATATGAGGAAGTTAGAACTATTTTTGCATTTCCTTGTTGCATTACATAACTCGCATATTTACGGTTACCTGTTTTAAGAGATGACCATGCTACAGGTTTAAAGCCTAATGCTCTTTGATAATAATAAGCGGATTGATATGCATTACCGACATAAAATTCTACTGCATCAAAATCTTGTACTCCTAAAATATCTACTGCATTTTTATCTGAAGATTTGTTCTTGAATTTAGGTGTTTCCTCTTGTAATGCCATATAATATACGTAGGTTACACTATTTAAATAATTAATTGTTTTTTCAAATTTAAAAAGGCGCTAAAATTAAAGACAGATGTTACTATGATACATTAAATTATGTAATTTTTGAAAGAAAAACAAATCCCATTAAAAGAAGTAGTGTTTGGAAAATTTATAGTAAAATGGTATTGCTTTATGAGATAAATACTAGGGTATGGATATTTGAGTTGAGAGAAAAATATGGAAGCTCTATTAATTTAGGGAATATCCCCGAAATTGAATTAGATGAAATTTCAAAATATTTTGATTGGATTTGGTTTATGGGGATTTGGGATCATAGTAAAATTGATGAAAAGTTTATAGAGGAACATCCAGGATTAATAAATGAGGTTGAGGGTGCATTAGATGATTGGCAAATTCAAGATATCATAGGGTCACCCTATTCCATAAAAAATTATAAGATAAATTCAATAATTGGGGATCTAAGTGATTTTAGAAATTTACGAGAGAGATTAAATAAAAAAGGGGTTAAGGTTATGGTTGACTTCGTACCTAACCACTTTGGTATGGAGAGTAGATTACCATTGGATGAACCTGATTATTTTATTAATTTAGAGAAAAAACCTGGATTTGAAATAATTAATTTATTTAATAAAGTAGATACTAAAAAGGGAGTAAGATGGATTGCTCATGGAAAAGATCCATATTTTCCTCCCTGGGATGATACATATCAAGTAAATATATTTAATGAGAATTTAAGAAATTATTTAATTAAAGTTTTAAAATATATATCGAGTATATCAGATGGTGTAAGATGTGATATGAGTATGCTTCTAAATAATGAGGTTTTTGATGCCACGTGGGGGTGGCTTAATATAGATAAATTGAATGCATTAAAAGATGAATTTTGGAATATTGCAATTCGAGAAGTTAAAAATCAAAATCCAAATTTTGTATTTTTAGCGGAGGTTTATTGGGATTTAGAAGTTGATTTATTAAGTAAGGGCTTTGATTATGCATATGAAAAAAAACTATATGATAATTTGATTTCAAAGAATAATAATGAGATATTTGAAAGAATAATGAGTACGAAAAATCACATAGATAAAATGTGTAGATTTATGGAAAATCATGATGAAGATAGACTGTCAAGTAGGATGACTGATCTGGAAAATATTAGCGCTATGGCGATTATTATGACCATGCCTGGATTAATTTTAATTCATCAAGGACAAATTGAAGGGAATAAAATAAGAGTACCTGTCCAATTAAAAAGAAAATCAAAGGAGATTGCTATTGATAAAATTAGATTTGCATATGAAAAATTGTTTATGTTTCATAAAATGATTAGGGATGGTATATGGATAATTAATGATGTTGTGATTTCAAATAATGATGATGAAGTAAATATATTTTCCTGGAGTTGGATTTATGACAATCAAGTATATGTGATAATAATTAATAATTCAGATAAAGTAATTAATTCTGCAATCGAATTTAATTTTAAACATGATCTTTTTAATAATAATAGGTTAAATTATTATGATCATTATAATTCGATGAACTCAAGGGTATCCTTGTTCAATAATTCAATTAACTGGATTTCCAAACCATATGGAATAAATCTATTAGAGTTTAATCAGAATATTGATCTATGATTTTGGTTATAAAAGAATTTTTTCCATTTTGATATGCTATACGATCCCACCTATCTTTTTCAACTAATTTTAATTTTAATTTAGAATATGCGGATCTAATTTCTTCGGAATTTGATAATATATTTTTAAAAATCAAATGTTGTTTGTATATGTGATGATCAATAGGAAATATATGAAGGTGTGCTATGTGGGATCCGAAATTTCTTTTTACAAAATATCTCCTAAATGGCATTATGTCTTCATACTTTGTAATATAATCAAAATCAATGGAATTTAATTTAGTAATTAGTTTTGGATTATCTAAATCATTAATCATTGCAATAATATCTATGGTCGGTTTTGCGATTAATCCTTTAACTGAGGTTGACCCAATATGTTCAATTTTTAACAGTAGACCCCCTAAAATGCTTTCTAAGTCGTATTTGATTTTATTAAAAAGATCATGCCATTCGTTATGAGCAGATGAAAGGGAAATAGGTCCTCTTACCATATAATCACATCATAATTAACCAATAAATACCTATGATTTATTTTGGTTTCTTTCATTTCTAATTTGATCTTTCATAATTGCTAATATGTTTTCTAATACCATATAAACTTCTATTTTTTTTAAACCACTTTGATCTGACCATTTTTGAGCCTCTTCTACAATCAGCTCTCCCAATTTATTTTCAAAGCCTTGCATTATATCACTATATCCTGAACGATCTACTCCATCTATCATAAAACATAATCTTTGTTGATCTTTTTAATATGTGATATCTAGATATATTTGTTTGTTTAATATTTTTATTATAATGATGAGGTTTAAGATTGATAGATATAATTAGATATTGTTTCTATGCCATTATACAGAGGGTTATTAGTTTCAACTAAAAGAAATTATGAAAATTCGGCATCATCCGAAATTCAATATACTTTATGTGAAAAATTAAAAATTGATGAAAGTAAAGTTTCAGTTAAAAACACTCGTATTTCTGGATTAATTACCGTTAAAATTGATAAAAATGAAGATTTGATTGATATAATGAGAAGAATAATCGCACTTGAAAGTGATGAAAATTATTTTATGCATTGTTTGAAAATTAGACCTGTTGAAAATATTATGAAATTCAATTTGGAAAATTTAGATGATCATTTCAAAAAAAATAATATTTCAATTAATGGGAGTTATAAAATTACGGTAAATAAGAGACATAATCCGATAAGATCAATGGAGATTATATCAATGATAGCTAAACATTTCAAAGAAAATAAAGTTGATTTGAATAATCCTGATTTTGAAATTGTTTTTGAGATTGTAGCAGATAAGGTAGGATATTCGATAATTGAACCAAAATATGTTTATTCCACAATTTTGTCAAGTTCATTAAATGAACAAAAAGAAGATTATAATTGGTTTCTAGAGTAATTTCTAGTTCAAATCATTGTTTTTTTATATTTTCAAACGAGTAGTAATATATAATTAATAGTGATATTATATGGTATTTGATGCGATTCCTACTGAGATAGTCATTCTATTATTCCCAGTGATAGTTCTTGTTCTATGGCAATTAATGTTTAACTCACAAAATGCAGTATTCACAAAAGCTATAGTTGAAGGAGGTTTTATGTTATTAGGGATACCAGTAATGATATTAACGTTTATTTCTATTCCTACGATGGCCATTTTATTTTGGGCAAATACGCAAGGGTATGGTAGAGACGCAGTCACTGCAATATTGACAATTTCTTTGATAATTATTCTTATTGTTGAATATTTTTGGGTGAAAAGACAGGTTAAATTAATTGAAGAAAGAGAAAATATGAGTATAATAGATGTAATTAAAAGAAATTTTGATAGTGAGTATAGAAAATCGAAAAAAGAAGAAAAAATTGAAAATAGAGATCAAGCGATTTCATTTTTTGATGAAATTTCAGATATGAATAAGAAAAGAAGAGAATTGGATCAAGAAGAAAAAGAGAAATTAAAAAAAGCATTATTGGGCGATTTAGATGAAAATTAAACTATGTTTTTAGTGAAAAATAAGAATGGAGATTTTCATTTATGGGCATTGTGAGTTATGAAAGATTATTGATTGGATTCAAGTATGGATTAATTGCTGAAATAATATTTTTGACAATTCAAATTTTAACTATGGTATTTGTTTTTGGAAGTGATTTCAATTCAACTATTTTAGAATATGCATTCTTTGTATTTGGGGGTATTTATTTAACTATTTCAGGTTGTATAGGACCAGGTGGTTATAGAAAAGATTACAAAATTTTATTATTCACCCCAACTCATGGTAGCTCATTTAGTAATAAAATAGAAGTGATGGGCTTCATTACCGATGATAGCATAAAAAAAGCTGATGTTTGTGTTAATGATAAAGTAATTGCCAATATGGATTTTGATAGTGAGGGGAGAGGATCAATCACTATTGATAGATCTGAGTTTGAAAATTTAACTATAAATAATATTTATTTACAATTTGATAATTATATTTCTAACAATAGTGAGTTTACTTTATTTGAATATAAAGAAGAGATGACAGAGGATGAATTAGAGGATTTGTATCAAATGGAATTAGGTCAAAAACAAGATAAAACAATAGAAGAAGCTCAAAAAAGCTATCTAAAGAAAATTAATAACAGATTAGGTTCTGTTGCTTTGGGTATGTTTGTTTTAGCACTAGTAAATTTTGGTCTAAGTATATTAATTAGTTTTATCAGTTAATTATTTTTATTCTTTTAATCTTGGATCTAATGCATCTCTTAGTGCATCACCCAATAAATTAAACCCAAGTACTAATGTAAATAGACATAAACTTATGAAGGTAGTTCCCCACCAGAATTTTGTTGGATAATTTTGTATAGCTGAGTTCAAATCAGATCCCCAAACTAATGTTGATTGTGATCCAAATCCAAGATATGCTAAAGATGCTACTGATACAATTGCACCTGCGATACCTAGTGTGAAGAATATGATAACGGTGGAAAATGCGTTGGGCATAATATGTTTGGTTATAATTCGATAGTGAGTGGCTCCGAGAACTAATTCTGCTTGTATAAACTCACTTTGTTTTAATGAAAGGACTTCTGCTCTTACTATTCTTGCTGTACCTCCCCAACCAATTAGTGAGAAAATAGAAAAGACTACAAGATAATATGCTCCTTCTAAGTCAATTCTTTGAAAGAGTGGTGTAAAGGCAGCTGAAACCAATAAAAGTATTGGTAATCCAGGCATTGCAATTAAGATTTCTGTAATTCTTTGTGTTATTTGATCTATTGTTCCACCAATATAACCTGATGCTGCTCCGACAAATGCTCCAATTAAAACTGAAATAAAAGTCGAAATTACGCCGATCAATATAGAATAAAATGATCCGAAGAAAACTCGTGAAAATATATCTCTACCGAGATAATCAGTACCAAAAAAGTAGTCAAAGCTGGGGGGAGAATCTTTCACATTTATATTAACATAATTGGGGTTCCAAAATCCGAATAAAGTTTTTTGTTCAATGGCAGCATTAAGATCGTTTACGGGGTTGACGATAATAACAGCAACTGCTAAAATTGAGACACCGGTCCAGAAAACTACTAAAAATAATCCTAATACTCCGACTTTAGTTCTTTTTAATCTTCTCCATACAACTGCAAGTTGAGCACCATAACCAAAATCAATTACTCGCTCCTCTAATGATTCACCAAAATCCCTTAATCTTTGAGTTAACTCTCCTGAATTAGTAAGAGTAATTGTTTCGAAGGACATGGCACGATCCATGGTATATATTGTTATTTTAGATATGTTATTAGAAAATACAGCAAATATTGATTCTGATTCTTTTACTGAGACATCTATTACTCCAGTCCATGGAACTGAATAACGGGGGGTTAAGAATTTTTTCAAGGTCAAGCCAGCATCATTAATTGTCAAAGATTGCCTGCCATAAGTTTTAATTAACCACTTTGTTGGATAATATAAAGAGAAAGCAGCAATGTATCCTGCAAACGACCATCTCATCCAAAAACCAAAATCTATAGTTTCAATAGATCCATTTGAGTTAATTGCAGGGGTACCATCTGGATTTAAACGACTTGGATTTTGGGGGAAACCTTGTTGTGCAGCTTGTGAAAATTCAGAGAGTGTGATGAAAGTGGAGACAATGCCCCATAATGTTGTTATGAATATCAAGAATATTAAGAATAAAGAAAATCCTGAAATTATATTTGAGAACATAGAAGGTTTATAATTACCACTTGTGGGTATTAAAATATTTTCTTGATTTGTTTCTTCAATTATGACTGCCATATCAATTCCTCCTAAAATTTGACCCTTGGATCAACTACCGCATAAATTATTTCTGCAACTAGCAGCATGAAAATAGACATGAATCCAAAGAAGGTATTTATTGCTAAAATTACAGGCATATCAAAAAACAATGCAGCTTGTACAATTCGATTACCTACGCCCGGATAGTTAAATACTTGTTCAATGATAGCTGAACCTCCTAAAATACCTGGTAGAGATAATGCTACAACTGTGACAAATGGTAATAAAGCATTCCTGAGGGCATGTTTATAAATTACAGTACGTTCTGGTAGACCTTTTGCACGTGCTGTTTTAACATAATTTTGTCTTAAAACATCTAATAATTGTGATCTAACTAATCTTGTTAAAAATGCAGTACCACCGATTATTATGGTTAGCATTGCTGCACCAAGAACATGTAAATAGTCACCTAAGTTTTGATGTTTATATCCATCATATAGAGGGGGGTCACCTGTGAATGCCTGCCAGCCGATGATTATTAATAATCCTAAAACAAAACCGGGTATTGAGAAACCAACTAAGGTCGCAAATAGTGCTGATTGGTCAAACACACTATTATGATTAACTGCAGCGACGATACCTGTGACTGTTGAAACAAGAATAGTTAAGAAAAATGCAGTACCAAACATTAACACTGTTTTTTCAATAAATGGAAGGATTGCTGAGGTTACCGGGTTTCCTGTTTGCCAAGAGATACCGAAGTCTAATCTTGTGAAGACTGGAATTGCCCAATCAATATATCTTTGATAAATTGGTTTATTCAAACCCCATGCTTCTTCAATAAGTTCTCTATTTTCTAATAAATCTCTATTTAAGCCAATAAATGAGTTCACCGGATCTACTGGTGTAAGAGCATATAACATGAAATTTAACAGTGTGATACCGACAACAAGTGGAACCATTGCTAACATTCTTCGTAATGAATAAATAAACATGCTCACTTATATCTCAACCTTTTATTTGAAATATTGATTAAATATTTCTATATTTACTATTTATCTCACGTTGGGACCTTTATAAAAGTCATGTCTAGGTTCTTCATTCATGAAAATTGTATTGTAAAAAAATAAAAATATGTCATCGGTTATTAGTCAAGTAAAGGTTGTTGAGGCGTTAATATAAGAAATTTACGCATTAAATAAATCCCTATTATTTCGGATATTAATCCTAGAATAAACCAAACGATGCCAGATATTTCATTTGTATCTGCGACTAATGTGAGTGCAGCAATAATTAAAAATATGAAACCCAGAAGTATCAAAGTAAAGCCCATAACAATAGCCAAAATATAAGGAATTGCAATTTTGAGAAAAGAGTCTGATGATTTTTTTTTAGTATTAGATTTTGAGGTATCTTTGTAGAAGTCTTCTGGTCTCATAAAAATAATCTCCTTTTTCTATAATTTCCATAATGAATTGTAATAATTAAAAATGTAATTATCATTATATCATTTTTATAATTCAAATTTTGCCATGGCCATGAGTATTCACTATTAGTAAGTATTGATTCTGATGCTGAATATCCAAGTCTTCTAAATGTATCTCTTGCATATTGATAGTCATAATCAATACTTGTGTTTTGATCATAAAAAAGATCGTAATGTGTAGAAATGGGGTTTAATTGAGGTGAATACCCCAATCCCATGATCTTTGAAATGTCATTTCGATTTATGGCTTTTGATATTGCTTTTCTTATTTCAAAATTGTAGAGATGTGAATTATAAACGTTATAAAGAATTACGATCCCCCCTCCTGATCTTCCTGATGAGGTAATTTTAAAATCATTTTGATCAAATATATCAGTAGTGGACAAATATGGTAATTCAATAATATCCCTACTGCCACTTTGTAATGAATTAATTAACGAGTTTTGGTCTATATTTTTTGATCCACTTACATGATACACTAAATTTTGTATTGATAATGGGGTTTGATCAATAAAATAATATGGTTCATGATTTATATTTGAAGTCAAATTAAAAATATGATTTTCATAGTCTAATATACTTGGAGTCCAATAATCTTGATTTAAAATACCTATTTCAACAATATTATTTTTAGAGTTTTCTAAATCATAATTATAGGGACCTGAGGTAATAGGATTGGAAGTATAATTTTGCCATAATTCACTTTTAAAAGGAGAATAACCATCATAAGGGTGATATTGTAAGTCGTTAACAATAAAAGTAGAGTTCAATATATGTTCAGGTATAATAAATTGATTAGCAATATTATATGGATTTTCTATTGATTGATCATAAAATATGATTTCAATTTGAAAGTCATTAATAATATTTATTGATTTTACATTTTTCCAATCATTATAATTTGTCGCACCTATCCAATCAGATGAAACTAGATCATATGTAAATTTTAAATCTGAAGCATCTAATTTTTCATTATCTGACCAATTTATGTCATCCCTAATATTTAAAATAAAAGTGTTGGTTCCATCTTGATTTTTAATATCTTCATATGAATATACAATATTTGGTTGTAGTCGATTAAATTTGTCGATTAAAAAAGCGGAGGAGTAAAATGGTTCTAATGATAAGAAGCCATCTCTGCCTTGATAATATATAGGATTATTTAGTTGTTGAAAATTGTATAATGCATAATGGATTTCATTTATTGATCTTGACTGACTTATTCGTTCATTAGGATTGTTTGACCAGGTAGATCCTAAAAATAATGATTTTATGAGTCCTTCACTAATATCAAAATTTTCAAAATCATTCCAATTTACAGCAATTGTTGATGATGAGATTAATGGTATATCAAGTGATATATGGTCATTATATTCTCTTTGTATCTCTATTGCATTACTTATTTTATCTTTAATGTTATTTGAAGTATGATATGAATTAATATTATCAAAAAATGTCTGTGGAGAAGAAAGATTGATTGAGCTTAAAACAAAATCGTCATTTAAACGATAAATAGTATTGCCTGTATATGAGTCTGGTGAAAATTGATCATGGAGAGGCGGAAAGTTATTGGTCACAGTGTCTAATGAAATAATTGCTAAATCAAAATCAAAATCAGTAAGCTCTGAGAAAAAAACTGGTTGGGGCGAACCTGCGAGATTAATATCAATAAATAAAGGGGTCATTTGTTGTTTGAAAACTTGGGCAATACTATCATATATTATATTATCTGATGAAAAAATGAGTTTCAATTCAAAGTTTTGCTCTTGTGATTGAGCGGTATTATAAGATGAAAAAATTAATAGTACACATAAAAAAAATGAGATTAAAGATTTTTTCATAATTGATACTACATTTGTTCATAAATAAATTTAAAGAAGTAAGCATATCTACCATTTATAATATTGTAATTTATATGTTTAATAATATAGATTTAATACCAGATAATACTATTATCTGGTATTCAATGATTATTTATTGATTTAGAGTTTCAATTTTTGTCTTCTTATGATGGTTGTTGCTGTGAAAGCAAATATTGAGAAACCTAATAGGAAGTCAATACCTGCGTCTTCAAATACAGTTCCGAATATAGTTTCTACTACGTTATCTACTGGAATTTCTTGAATTTCAGTATCAGCAGAATTATCTTCAGCAGCTTTATATCCTTCTAATCTCATGAGATCACGAGCGGTAGGATAGTCAACTGGAACTGGGACTGGTGTATACCATGATAAATCTTCACCATTTGCACCTGCACCTTTGAAATCAATTGGTGCGTATTTGTCATAAACCAACCATGTTGGTGCATGTTGTGCTTTTGCAAATCCATCATTAATTTTAGTCATTTCATCTTTATCAAGAACTGATGCGATAGCATATCTTACATTTCTTTTTTGTAAGTGTTCATTTAATAAGTTGAATACTAATAATTGTGGTCCACTTAATGGGAATGTTTCTTGAACATTGAAATCAGGGTTGTTTGAATGCTCTGCAACGGTATTTGCACCGAGTGAAGAGGATCCAAATACATCTAGATCTCCATTTTCAAATGAAATCAAAGCAGCATTTACATCAGGGATAACTTTTACAATAATTTCAGTAATTCCTTGGGTTGTGGGTTTTACCATGCTGGATGCGTTAGCTCCGTAAGCCCAGAAATAAGCTTCATCGTTAACTTGACCGGTATGGGGGGCCCATGTACCTAAGTTAGGTACTGTCCAACCAGTTGTGTTCATGTTACCATATAATGCATCTAATTTAGTTTTACTATCATTAACTGCATATGTTTTCATGATATCCCATTCATTTGGATATGGGTAGTCTGCTCTAGCAGAAACTGAGAAGAAATCTCCTATTGAAAGGTCTCCTGGATGTTCATCAATTTCATATGCTCCAACTAATGCAATGTCTGGGCTACTTTCCCATGCATTCCATTGGTGTGAGTTTTGTGGATTGAATGTATCATTTACAAGTCCAGCAGCACTGGTGAAAAGCCATTCTGGATTTTCTGCAGTACCATTGTTGTAATCAAGGACACCACCCAAAATATGTGAGGGTAATGGAGTTAATCCACCAAATGTAACATAGTGATCTGGTTTTGCTTGACCTGGATTAATATAAATGGATATGGTATCATTTGCATATAATGTAGTTGATACTTCCCATTTTGCAACAGGATCAGTGTATGATTCTTTTCCATTAACTACTGTGTTAACGTTATTGAACATATCAAGTACTAATGCAACATCATGTGCATCAACAGTATGAGCTGCATAAGATGTTGTGGTACCATTATAGTCAGTATAATTGAATGCTGGGAATTTGAAATCAGGATTCATTATGAAAGTATGTTTTCCATTTGATACATTTGCTAATGGTGTAGTTGCATTGTCATCATGATCATAAGAGACATCTTCCATGACCCATTGTTGTGCAACTCCTGGTCTTCCTGCGAAACCACCATCAAATGACATGAGTGCGGAAGCAGTGTAATCAGATTGTGCACCAGTTGATGTATCAAATACTTGATATGGATCAAACATACCTGGAGCTGAAGGAACTGCGATTCTGATTTGGATAGCATTTAATCCAGCATCAGCATTTTTTCTTTTATCTGGGGTTGCATCTGCATCCCAAGCAGCACCTAATGCTCTAGATCCGATTAATCCTTCGTCTACATCATAAACTGAACCATCTGGCATATTATAACCATTCCATGCTGCAGATCTACCAGTAACTGTGGTTAGTGGTAAATCGTAGAGTAAATCAGTCATGAATAATTCAGTAAATTCTTTAAGTTTTTCTCTTCTTGTTAATGCATCTAATTCGAAGTCAATATCTTCTAAAAGAGCATCTACTTCTGCAGTGCTAACTCCAATGTCAGCTTCCATAAATTCTTGCCAATCAGGGTTATTCAATTGGTACATTAATTGTCCAAAAGAAGTTCTGGTTGAATGGAATTTCCACATGAAATCTGGTACTGGACCACCACCTGCAAAACCTATAATTGCTAAATCAAATGGTTGACCTGTAGATATATGTAATAAATCTCCTACAAATTGACCAAACGGTTTAGCAAGTACTTCTACGTCGATACCTAATGGAGCGACGGCTTGTTTAATATAAAACGCATATGATTCCCTAATACGATTTCCCGCGTTTGTCATGAGTAAAAGTTCAAAGTTTTCCTCTAAAGTACTACTTTGTGCTGAAACTTGACTAACATATCCATTGACGGATAAAGCGAAAATCGCAATAGTTAGAAATGCGAATGTTTTAGTTCTGTTCATTATTTCACCTTTAAGGTATTATTTTTTTTTCAACGTTAAATATACGAGTATGAAACTTACGTGACTTAACGTATCTATAGTTAACAAAGGTTTGGACATATATAAATTAAGTGAGTTTGTTTAAAACATCATTATATTTTGGTAAAGATTTTTTATTTTAATATATCTCAAATTGAAAGCTTTCAATTTGAGATTTTAGATTATTTTTAGTTTTTTATGATTATAATTCTTTTCTTAATCTAGGTGTGAGATATGCGATTGTACCGATAGATAACAAGGTTACAACTACTCCAAATCCTGGAGCTGCTGCTGCATCAGTATCAATTTCACCAGTGACAGTGACGTTTTGACTTACAGTGCTTGTACGAGTAGCGGTTGTATCAGTTAATTTATCAAGTAATTTGAATGAAATACTCCATTCCTCTACTTCAAAATCATTTGTACCAAAGAAACCATTTGACCATCCAACGCCTTGAGCAATACCTTGTTCTTCTGCATCAGAAGTGTTTAATGATGCAATTCCTTCTGCGGAAAGTCCAACAGATGTGAATTGACCATCCCAATCAACACCATAACCATAATAATCTGAGTTAAGATCCCATGTACCATAATCAGCTAATGACACTAAAGAAACAGTTGAGAAATCATCATCTGAGTCTAATAATGTAACTGTACCAGAGTCACCCATAACTTGTAGACCATTTAGATCTTGAATTAAGGTAACACCTGTTGTTCTTGGAACCATTGCAGGTCCATCATAGGCTGAAGTTGTGAAATTGAAATTTTCAAAATGATATGCACCATGAAAACCAGAAGTATCGGTTGTACCAGTAAATTCAATTGTATCATATTCAAATGATGCTCCAATATCCATTAGAGGTTCAAATACTTTATTTTTACCGTGTTCTCCCCAATTCCAATAAATTAAATCTGTGATGTTCATTTTTTCATATGCTGCAACTGCTGCAACTGCTAAATCGGTTACAGAGTTTTTATAGTTTAATACAGTAGTTGCTGTAGCGACAGAAGAGTCATCTGCAGATCCGAATACGCGAATGTTAACTGTATCACTTGCCCATGTGACTGAACCATCTTGATCTCTACCAATATATAATAGAGAGACTGTGTTCATTCCAGGTACAACAGGTACATCAGTTCCAGTTCCAGTAAGGAATGAGGCTGAAGCACGTGCTGCTTTACCGTTAACTATGACGTATAATTCACCTGCATATGCAACATCATTTAATGATTTTGATGTTGCAACGTCTGTTGTGTTTTCATTGTTGTCATCATCCCAAACTCCGGACATTTCAACGTTGTCATATGTGTTGAAACCGCTGACTGATGCAGATAATCTAACCATAGTGACGGCGTTATCTGATTCTATGTGATAGAGATCATCAGAAACTGCGGTATAATTTTCCAAACCACTTGGTCCTGCAGAATAAATGTCTACTGAATAATCTTGGGTAGTTGAAAGAAATCCATTTGGAGCAATGCTTTCACCAAGATTATTGTCATAGGCTGCCATAATTGCATGTGGTTGTCCTGCAACTAAGATCATTCCGAGACCAACTGCAAAAAATATTAGTTTCGATTTGTTCATAATTTTTTACTCCTAATTCCAACGATTGTTTATAAAAAACAGTTTGAAATCATCGTTAGTATATAATCTAAATCATTGCATCATTTAAATATATCTAACACCTTATGAAGGCAGGGAGAAAACTGCTAGTAATCTAAATCAAAAATATCAAGCTCTAGCCTTGAAAAGAGGATTTTTGTTAAATTATGATATCTTTTGTATGATAAATTAAGAATGATTTAAAATTTAGTTTCTTATAATTGATTTGAATTTTAAAATTTTAGAGAGTTATTTGTAATGTGGAGGGAACCCAAATTAAATGATTTAGATGTGGATAATGAAACTAAAAATTTAATTGCAAAATCCATTTATTTCAATAGGAAAGGGGTTTTAAGAGAGGCAGATAGGGTCACACAAATCCAGTATTCTATTGCATTATTAGGAATGTGGATAATTTCTTCTGCGATTATGTATGTTCTGTTAAGTTTTATATTTGGATTTCAAAATTTAAATTTTTTTACTTTTATGATTATTTTTATTTTAATATCATTGAGTTTATTTTGGTATTTGAATTGGGGATGGTTTAGATATGAAGAAGCATGGTATTATTTTGATAAAAAAAATAAAATATTTTTTGTGACCAAACAAAAAAAAGATGATTGGGAAAGTTTTGAAATACCATTTGATACTGTACATATGGTAGAATGGTCCGGTGGAAAAAATGGATATGCATCGATTAGAGCTGGTAGATTCACTTTTGATACCAATAGAATGAATGAAGAACGTTTTTCAAGTGTTACAGAAATGTGGGGTCAACTTGCATTATTTGACACAAAAATGATTAATTGGCCCATAAGTTTGGAATGTGAGTCTTGTGAGAGAAAGTTTGGACATCATATTGGCACTGCTCAATGTCCATTTGATAAAATCATGTTAATTGATCCTAATGTAAAGGGGAGAATTGATCCTATTGAGATGCACCCCGATGATGAAAATCGAGTATGACTTAATCATCGATTAGGTTTGATACATATTCAATCCATCTTTCTTCTGGATGAGAGATATTAGTTATAATTAATGTTATAAATCTATAGTAATCGCTTTTTTCAAGCCATTCATTTTTCCAAGTAAGCCATATTTTTGATGATCTATCAATTGAATTAAGAAAAGATCGGAGTTGTTCTTCAATTTTATTATCGGATGTATTTTGGATATCTTCTAAAAGTAAATTCAGTGTGATTAGATGATTAAATAATTCTAATTGCCATTTGTTAAGATCTCCAATTTTGAGAGGGGCCAGTAATTTTTGGATTAAATTTTGTAAAACGCTAGTAATGTTAGAGTCATTATTAAAATCAAACCAAGATATAATTTTGTAGGATGAATTTTTTCCCTCATATATATCTGAACATAGTTGGTTGATAAAAGCGGATGAGAAAGTACATGCCAATCGATGAATTTGAGAGGATGTAATATCATGTTCTTTTAGTTTTGCTGCATCTAAGTTAAGATTTATAATTTGGTTTAATAGTTTAGATAAGTTATGTGCTTCTGAAATGGTAGATCCATATCCTAAAGCATAATTTGCATTTAATAAAATATCTAATTCTAAATTTATGGGGAGAGTGATATTTTTTGATCTCATTTCATCATATAGTGAAAAAATTTCAGTTAAAATTGTTGCTAAATCTTTGTTTGATGCAGTATTCCAGAGTTTCTGAATTTCTTGAGTATGATCCACTATAAGTGATGAGAGAGAGTAGATTAAAATCTATGTTATTTTTTATTATATTATTGTAAAATTAAATTGGAATTCATTGTGGCTATGAAGGCAATTGTCATTTCTAGCATGATGATCAATACACCATTACCTAGATGAAATACAACAACATATTCTTGTAAACCTGAGGTAACTGTTAGACCTCCCAAAATGACTTGGATTAAAAATAGAAAAATACCAATTGATCCTAATTTGAATAGTATGGGGATATCAGTTCTATAATTATACGATTGTACTACCGTATATAAATACATGAACCCTACTACCATGGCCCATAATCTATGAAACCACTCAACAAAAATCATCCATGGAGAGTATGGATAATCAACTCCATCGAAGAATGGAAAAATTTTACCATAACATAATGGCCAATCAGGACATGATAATCCTGCACCTATGGCTTTCACATAACCCCCCAATAAGATTAGTAGAAATGTGGAAATAACTACCATATATGTCCATTTTGTAAAAAAATCTGAAGTTTTTACCATGTATATTTTTATTATTTTACTCATATATTATATTAAGGGTAAGGGATTTTGATCTAAATATAATATGGAATTATGGAAAGTAACATAACTAAAGTAGATTTAAGTTGATAAGAAGGAAATAAAATGGATTCTGAAAGATGGTTTAATTTAGGCATAAAAGAGGTTAAATTAAATAATTTTGAAGCTGCAAAGGGCATGTTTGAAAATGCTTTGAAAATAAATAAAGAGCATATTGAGGCTCATGAAGAATTAGCGATGACTAATTTGCACTTAGGAGATTTTAATTCGGCAATAGATATCTATGATAATTTAATGAAAATTAATTTTAAACAAGATTATAAAGTGAAAAAGGCTGGTTTAATATTATTATCTGGAGACCCAAATATAGCAGAACTGTTATTTAAAGAGGTTTTGAGTGATGATAACTCAAATCTTGATGCTCTTAAAGGGTTAGCTGATTCGTATTATAAACAAATGAAATTTGATCAGGCCCATGAAATATATGATCAATTAATTAATATGTATCCAGATAATAGTTTTTATTGGTTTTGTAAAGCAGAAACATATTATAAAGCACAAGATCATGAAAAATCGTTTGTTGCAATTGAGAAAGCAATTGAATTAGAGGAGGCAGCCGAATATTTTTGTTTTAAAGGTGATTTTTTTATTCGTCATGAGAGTTTTGAGAGAGCATTGGAACAATATGTAATAGCTGCAACAATTAATCCAAATGATGCTGAATTGAGGGTAAGATTGGGGATAATATATAGAGTTCTAGATCGAGAAAAAGATGCTATAAATTCATTTGATAAAGCTTTGAAAATTAATCCTTTTGAAAAAGATGCGTTTATTAATAAAATTGAAATTTATGAGAAACAAGGGAAAAATCCCGCAGCATTAGCATTGAAAGAAAAATATGTGCGTTTAGTTCCAAAAGATTTGGAATTTGGAGAAAATTTAGTAGATTATTATATTGAAAATAAAGGGTACGCAAGAGCTGTGGAATTGTTGGAAATTTTAATACAAGAGCACAATGATAATGATCTAATCTGGGCGAAGTTATCTTTCATTTTATTTGAAATTGAAGAGTATGAAAGAGCATTACAAACAATAAAAAAAGCCATGATAATAAATAAGGAAAATCATGATTATAATTTATTTATGAAAAGAGTGGAAAATAAAATAAAAAAATAAAAACCAATAATGTTTAACTAATGCAATGGAATATGTAAGAGGTTTTGTAGTTATATAGTTGATAATTAGTCATTATTTGATGATAACTGAATTAGAGTTTAGAAGAGCTTATGATAATTTGAAAAAATTTGTGGAGCAAACTCCCCTCATCTACTCTGATTGGTTATCCAAGGAATTAAACGGAAGTGTATATTTAAAATTAGAGTGTTTCAATCCTGGAAATAGTTTTAAAATAAGAGGGGCCGTAAATAGTATCTTGGAAGAAGAAAAATTGCCAGAAAAAATAATTACTGCTAGTGGAGGTAATCATGGATTGGGAGTTGTAATTGCTTGCAATTTATTTAATTTACAATGTACGGTAGTCTTACCGAAATCGACTTCTCAATTTAGGGTTGATTTATTGAAAAATTTGGGCGCAGATGTGATCATTTTTGGGGATGCATGGGATGAAGCAAATGAATATGCGACTTCACTTGTGGAAGAAGGAGTATCAAAATATATACATGCATTTGCAGATAAGTCAGTTATGATGGGCCAAGGAACTATTATTCCAGAAATTGAGCGTCAATTAGATTTAAATAATGTTGATATATTTGTGGCATCAATTGGAGGTGGTGGTTTATTAGCTGGAAATAGTTTAGCTATTGAAAAATTAGGTTATGATATAGAAATTATTGGAGTAGAGACTAAAGGTGCAGATACTATTGCATTATCATTAAAGGAAGATAAATTGATTAAATTAGAAAATATTGATTCCATCGCAAAAACGTTGGGTGCAAAAACAACTACTCAAGAAATATTTTCGATAATGAAACAGCATGTATCACAAATGATAGTTGTTGATGATAAAGCTGCAGTTGAAGCATTATTTAAATTTTTAGAGAGAGAGAAAATATTAATAGAGCCTGCGACTAGTTGTCTAATTGCTGCTGCTTTGGAAAATAAAGATTTATTTAAAAATAAAACTACTATATTCGTGATTTGTGGATCTAATGTTAGTATAGATGAGGCGATGAATTGGAAAGAGGAATTTGGTGTTTTATTGTGAAAAAAAAATTACCTAAGATTATATATTTTGATTTGGATGGTACATTATTTGATAATTCTGAAATTGTAGTTGATGCTTATTATTCTGGTATGATTGGGTTAGGATATATAACCAAACCTAGAACATTTATTTCGACTTTGAATGGTAAGAGTACAATTGAGACTGCAAAAGCTTTAGGATTGAAAGAACAAGATTGGAAGAATATGGATGAGTGGTTTTGGGAGTTTTTTGGAGGATATTGTGCTGAGGTTGAAGATGTTGAATTAATCCCTTATACTGAAGAAGTATTAAATCATTTGAAAAAAAATAAAGTAAGAATGGGGATAATTACATCTAATTCTTCAAAAAATGCAGATTTATTATTAAAAAAAGCAGGGTTTAGAGATTATTTTGAGATTATTGTAGGTAAAGAAGATATTACTAAATTAAAACCAAATCCCGATCCAATATTATATGCCTTAAATGAAATGAATTTCAAAAATAAATCAAATGAAGTTTGGATGGTAGGTGATACTATTTATGATGTTCAAGCGGCTAAAAATGCAAATGTTACATCAATAGGTATTCCTCAAAATCATACATTTGATGATGTTAAAAATTTGAAGCCAGATTTATTTTTTGAAACTATGAAGGGTTTTTACAAATATATTAAATATTTGTAATTAATTATCTACTGAAATGTTAATCTCCAATACACCATTATTTAATTTATAAATGGATGAAGAAAGGTTTACTTGTCGTTTTAATTTGATTAATTTTTTGTATTTGAATGGTCCAGTTTCTGCATGAAGTGTGATTGATGTTGGATCATTATTATCTTTTAATAAATGAACATTTTCAAGATTTTTTATCCCTTGAATTTCGGAAATTATTTGATATGATTTGTTTTCATGGTTATAAAATATGTCAGTGAATGGGACTATGAAACCTGATTTACTGAGGATATTTGATTTGTTTGTTTTCATAAAATTGTTCTTATTTAGTGGCCGGACGTGTGGTTTGCCATCTGGTCCTATGTGTACTGCAAAACCTATTTTTTTAATGTCTGATTTTTCATAATCAGAGATCATATTTTCTATTTCTGATATTGGAAGATCTGACATATTTTTAATGTCAAAATTTTTAATCTCGAAATTTTCTGGATCAAAGCCTTGATCTTGCAATTGTTTGCTTATACTTTTTTCGATGAGTCGCATTATCTTTTCTAATTGATCAGAATTGAATGGGTTATTATTTTCATTATCAAAATCCATTATCTATCACCAGTAGTATACATAAAGTATAGTACCATATTAATATATAAAATATCACTTTTGGAGAAAATAATTTGAATGAATAATTGAGATGATCGGCTGATTGAACTCATATTATCATTCATGTTACTACAAAACTTGATTAGAGAATTAATAGAACCATGTCAATATGTAACGCTTCAGCCGTAAATTAAGTATCAATTTATAGTTTTTGAATTTATCGCATATATGGATAATCAAAGTTTGTGGGTGGATTAAAATTTTCTTTAATTGAACGAGGTGAGGTCCATCGCATTAAATTCCATTGACTTCCGGCTTTATCATTTGTGCCTGAAGCTCTTCCACCACCGAATGGTTGTTGATTTACTACTGCTCCTGTTGGTTTATCATTAATGTAAAAATTACCTGCAGAATGTCTTAAAAATTCAAATGCAGTATTAATTGCAGTTCGCTCTTTTGCAAAAATAGATCCTGTCAATGCATATGGAGAGGTATTGTCACAAATAGTTAGGGCCTCTTCAAATTTTGAGTCTTCATAAGTAAATATTGTTAAGACAGGTCCAAATATTTCTTCTTCTAATAATTTGAATTTTGGATTTGAAGTTTCTACTACTGTTGGATGAATGAAATATCCAACTGAGTCATCAATATTTATTTTAGTTAATACTTTTGCATCACTTGATTCTTCTGCATATGAAATATATTGTGAGATTGAATTGAAAGCAGATTGATCAATAACTGCATTAACTGTAGTATCAATGTTGGTTGGGTCACCTGTTTTAACTTTTGATAACTCTTGTAATAGTTGTTCTTTGATTGAGGGCCATAGCGAATTTGGAATATAAGCCCTCGATGCAGCTGAACATTTTTGCCCTGCATATTCGAATGAACCTCTTATTAGAGCTGTGACAACCTCATCAACGTCGGCAGATGAGTGGACAAAAACAAAATCTTTGCCTCCAGTTTCACCAACTATTCTCGGATAAGATCTATAGGTAGCTATATTTTTACCGACTGTTTCCCACATATTTTGAAAAACATTGGTTGAGCCGGTAAAATGAATTCCTGCCAAATCTGGATGTGGTAATAAGTGCTCACCAATTAAACTGCCTTTACCTGGAATGAAATTTATTACTCCTGGTGGTAAACCTGCTTTTTCTAATATTTCCATTATGTAGTATGAAGAAAGCACTGATGTTGAGGCAGGTTTGAATAATACGGTATTACCCATCATTGCGGGAGCAGTTGGGAGATTTCCTGCGATTGAAGTAAAATTGAATGGAGCAATTGCTAAAACGAATCCTTCTAAGCTTCTGTATTCAGATCTATTCCAAATTTCGGGTGATGAGTCTGGTTGAATACTATAAATTTGTTGAGCATAATATGGATTAAAACGCCAAAAATCTATTAGTTCACAAGCAGAGTCAATTTCGGCCTGCAAAATATTTTTTGATTGTCCGAGCATAGTTGCTGCATTTAGGATATAACGATAAGGACCTGAAAGAAGATCTGCAGCTTTTAAAAAAATTGACATTCTATCTTGCCAATTCATTGTTTCCCATTCAACCTTAGCTTCTTTTGCTGCTTTAACAGCTAATTCTAAATGTTCCTTTTCTGCTTTTGAAAATGTTGCGATTTGATGAGATTTGTCATGTGGGACGTATAATTCTCCTTTTTGTTTTGTATATATTCGCTTTCCTCCAATTATAAGAGGTATATCAACAATCAAGGATTTTTGTCTTTCTAATTCTTTATTGAGTAATTTTAATTCTGGTGATCCTTTCAAATATGAATAAATTGGTTCATTTGTTGGTTTTGATATATTGTATATTGTCATATATACTTACTATATATAATTGGAATTTAATATTATTTTGTATATATTGTTAAATTATATATAATAAAAAATGATATGGAAATGAAATATTTAATTTAAGGGTTCGATGGTTTACAATTACGGATTATAGGATGATGGTAAATAACAATCAATCGAGTGTCAGAAGATTTGATATTGATTGGATGAGGGTAATTTTGTTTGGATTACTAATACCATATCATGTTGCCGTTGGATTAATATGGGGGGTTTATGGTGATGAATTCAATGGAATTTCAAGTGATATTACTGCATACAATGATAACGTTGGTAGTGAGTCATTTATTTTATTGTGGATGCATACTTGGCGTTTACCTGCACTTTTCATCATATCAGGGATTGGTACCGCATATGCATCTAAAAGAAGAGATATGAAACAATTTAGATCTGAGAGAATTGAAAGATTAGTAATACCATTTATGTTTGGAAGTTTTATAGTAAATTTGCCAATATGGTGGATTTCATCATTTGCAACTGATCCTGAGTTGGCTAACCTTGATATCGTAGGAACAATTATTGGAGCAATAATCGTTGCATTTTTTGTATGGGTTTTCCATATTATAACAATCTTTGAATTGGGATATCATTTATGGTTTTTGAAAAATTTATTTTTTTATTCGATAGTGATATCATTAATTATTCCATCATTACAAAATCCAGAAAATAAATTTGTTATGTTTTTTAATAAATTGGTAAAATCTTGGTGGGGATTTTCATTTGTAATACCCATTCCATTAGTATTAATTGAAATATTGATTAAACCTTATGCGGCAGGTTATACTGGACATGGTTATGAACTATATTGGTATTTTATATTTTTTATAATCGGATATTTGTTGATAGGTTCTAAAGAAAATTATTTTGTTACTTTGAGTAGATATAGGGTGTTAATTACATCATTGGCATTATTATTCTCAATATTTCTTTTTGCAACTTATCTGATATATGATGAGAAGGCAGATGCATTCTTCACAGGTGGATGGATTTGGAGAGGAGATATAAACTATTTTAATTCCTTGTCTTTGATAACGTCTGTAATTCATTCATATCATGCGTGGTTTTGGTCTATGACATTGTTTAGTTGGGCAGAAAAATATTTGAATGTTAATAGTAATTTGCTAAAATATCTTAACCAAGCAGTTTACCCTCTTTATATCTGGCATATGATCTATGTATTAATTGGATTGAATTTTATGAAAGAGTTTGATTTATCAGTAAGTATCAAATTTTTACTTATTACAATATTCACAGTTATTACGTCTTTATTATCAGTTGAGTTAGTGAAAAGAACTAGTATTTCAAGAAGATTGTTTGGAATAAAAGAGGAGAAAATTATGAAAATAAAGTTATGTGAAATGTGTAATTCTCAGGTTAATGATAATGATAAATTTTGTACTAAATGTGGAAATAAATTTACTATGAGTTAAAATTTTTGAATTGTATTTTTAGGTAGTTAAATAAAGTTTAATATGAAATATGAATTTTATTGATGAATTTCAAGGAGAAGAAAAAATAATACTTAATTTATTAAATGAGTTACTCAAAATAATTAAATCAGGTGATGTTGAAGGTTATAAAAAAATGGTAGATGAAAATTTAACATGTATAGAACCGGAAACTGGGGGAAATTTAGTGAGAGGGTTGCCTTTTCACATATTTCTTTTGGAAAAAACAATTCAAAATGATTTTCATTTTGAAATCGTTGATCCTGTGATAAAAATTGTGGGAGATATGTGTTATGTTTCATATATTCTATCCAATATTATTATGGATGATACTAAGCCTAAGTTTAGTCAATATCAAGAAACTCGAATTTTTGAAAAAATAGATAATGAATGGAAAATGATTCATTTTCATAGGTCAGGGTAGAAAAAAATCTATTAAGAAATAACAAATCATTGCAATGATTAAACCATATGAATATCTTTTGGAGAAATGAATCAGAGGGATAGAGATAATGATGGCATAAACTTCCGGTCGGTTGAATATGAATTGTTGATCAATAAAAAAGGTGAAAGGAATTACAAGAGAGACAAGCATACTAGCTGGTACTGTAGACATCCCCCGTTTTATTTTATCAGAAGACATAAACTCAGGCAAATAGTAGATAAAAATAGACCTGATAAGTAAAGTAAAGATACCAATGATTGTTATTGTTGAAAACATTTCTATTTCATTCATTTAGTTACCTCCTTTTTGAAATAATATTGCAAAAATAGCACCAGAGAACATAATTATAATTAAAATGGAAGAGGTATTGAGTGTAAAACCTAAGATTAATGCCATGATTGAAGTGAGTATAATTATGAGACGATCTTGTTTATATTTAATATAATGATTAACTAAATATCCAATAAAAGATGCAGATATTACAAAATTATCAGGGATGAAAAAAAGATTTGATGTTACATTGTATAATAGATAACCAAGTATCGTGGTTATATTCCAAAAGACCCACAAAGTAATACCTGATCCTAATAAAATATAATCCAAATTAAATTTAAGATCAGATTGTTGGTTTTGTTTTTCTGTAAGAGTAGTCACAAGAAAAGCCTCGTCGGTAAGGAAATAAGCAGCAATTAATTTTTTGATTCCTTTAAATTTAGTCAAATCATGTATAACTGCACCATATAACAAATGACGAAGATTAATAAGTAGCGCAGCTACAATTATTGCCAACATTTCTTCTTTTGCAATAATTAAAATGATTGAAATAAATTGGGCTGCACCAGCAAAAATGATAAAGCTAGAACTTGAAATAATAGATAATGGGAGTTGACCATTGGCCCCGGTGTATCCAAAAATAATACCAAAGAAAGATGCTGAAAATACCAAAGGTAATGATTTTTTAAAACCTTCAAAAAATGATATTTTATTACTTTGGTACATAAAATATGAAATTTTTTCTACTCTAAAAAGAAGAGGATATTTCTAAATACATTCAAAGTTTTTTGCCTTATTTGCTAAGTTTTTCAATATACTATATTGTGTAGAATAAATGAAGTTGGTATATGAAAAAAATGAAATTTATGATTTGATAGAAAATATAAACCCAATTAGTTATGGAAAGAGTAGAAATTTCATAGATGGTGCAGTAACTAAATTATCACCTTATATTACGATTGGAATTTTGAAGCCAAAGGATATTGTTCAGAAGCTATCTGAAAATTATAATATTGATGAGATGGAGAAATTAATATTTGAGTTAAGTGTGAGAGATTTTTTCCAAAAAGTATATTGGAGAGATCCTGATGCAATTAAACAAAATATGTTTGGTAAACAAAGAAATGTGGTGGATTCTCAATTGCCTGAAGCTGTGGTGAAAGCTGAGACAGGAATTAAAATGTTGGATCATGCAATTAAAAATTTGTATGAGACCGGTTATGTTCATAATCATGCAAGAATGTGGATTGCATCTTTAGTGTGTAATGTTGGTCAAACTAAATGGCAAATTCCTGCAAAATGGTTATATTATAACTTGTTAGATGGGGACCCTGCATCAAATAATTTATCCTGGCAATGGGTTGCAGGAACTTTTTCCAGAAAAAAATATTATGCAAATCAAAGAAATATTAACAAATATAGTAAAAGTAAACAATATGATACATTTTTAGATATTGAGTATCATGAATTTAAACATATGAAACTCCCAAATGTTATGGAGAATCGAGTGAATTATGAGTTTAATTTGAGTCATATGAATTCAAGTGAATTAGAGATTGATAAAGACAGACCTACTCTGATATATTCTATGTTTGGATTAGATACTGAATGGCATCCTGAAATGGATGCTAATAGAGTGATGGTAATTGAACCTAAATTTTTAAATGACTTCCCGATTAATGCAAAAAGATTAGATTTTATAATGAAATGTATTGAAAATAATTTTGATAATTTACAGCTTTATTATGGTGATTTTGAAAGTATGAACCTTGATGGAGATATACGAATTAATTCACACCCAAGTAATTTTCATTTTAAGGGGAAACATGAAAATGTAAATTGGTTATTTCCAAAAACTAGTGATAAACATCAAAGTTTGATGCAATATTGGAGAGATGCAAAAAGTTTCGTGAAAGATCTATTGGTTTAGTAACAATTCTGGATTGAGATTTATGAGTAATGATACTGAGAAATTAAGGGTTTTTTTGAGAGAATTAGGACATGAAAATAAAATTGATAGCATAATTAAAGATAATGAAACACAATTTGAAGATGGTAAACTAATAAGTTTGAGTTTGAGAAGAATTGGAATAAAAGAATTAAATGATTTCGATTTTGGTATTTTTCATGATTTGAGATATTTGAATTTAAAACATAATATGATAAAAAAAATTCAATCGAAAAATTTCAATAGTGTTGAATTAAAAAAATTGATACTTGATCATAATTTAATTGAAAAGATTGACAAAAATACGTTTATACATTGTATAAATTTAGAATACTTATCTTTGAGAACCAATTCGATTAAATTTTTAGATAAAAAAATATTCCAAAATAATTCAAAGATTGAACATTTAGACTTATCCAATAATAGTATGGACAATGTGAGTTATATGTTTGATAATTTATCTAACTTGAAATATCTTAACCTTAGTAGAAATAGACTGAAAAAACTTTCTAATTTAGAATTTAGTAGTTTGAAAAATTTAATTGTTTTAGACTTGAGAGTAAATGAATTAAAAAAATTTGAGGCAGATATTTTTCAAAATAATGAAAAATTAATCGCATTGTATCTACAAAACAATAAAATTTCAAAATTGCCAGTTGGTATTTTTAGAAAATTGGGTATTATATTAGATATAAATTTAGAGGGGAATAATTTGATTAAGCTGGATAAAAGCACCTTTGATGGATTGAATAATTTATTAGAGCTTAATTTGATGAATAATCAGATTGAAGCATTTAATGAGGATATATTGAAGGACCTAAAAAGTCTTGAAAGATTATATCTGTCAAATAATAAAATTAGTATTTTGAAAATGAAACATTTTCAAAATTTAGAAAAGTTAAAAGTATTAATTGTTATGAATAACCCGATATATTATTTAGAGGATGATATATTTTCTAAAAATATCTTACTTGAGGAGTTACTCATGAATAATTGTATTTTAGAAAAAATTCCAGAGTCATTTTATGAACTAAGAAATCTCAAAAAAATTAAATTTATGATGAGAGGAGATGATAATGAAATTCTCAAAATGTATTTCGATGAAAAAAATATAGGAGATTTTATTCTAAATATTGAATAAGTATGACTAAATTTCATATATCTGCTTTAACTTTTCAATCATATCTTTTGACATTAAGTTAATATTGTATTTAGGTGACCAATTCCAGTCATTGCGTGCATTACTATCATCTAAAGAGTTTGGCCAATTTTCTGCTATGTTTTGTCTATAATCAATATCATAATTAATTTTGAAATTAGGATAATATTTCTTAATTTCTGTAGTTAATATTGAAGGAGAAATTTCAAATGATGACACATTATATACACGTCTTTTAAGCTGTTCATTTGGTACTTTCATAAAATCAAGTGTGGCATTAACACAATCTGGCATATACATCATTGGAAGTAATGTTTCTGATGAAATAAAACAATTAAAGGTTTGATTGAGTATAGCTTTATGGAAAATATCAATGGCATAATCTGTAGTGCCGCCACCTGGTTTTGTTTTATATGAGATAATACCAGGGTATCTCAATGCACGATAATCAACTCCCCATTTATTAAAATAATATTCTCCTAATAATTCATTCCACAGTTTTGTTATACCATACATTGTGTTAGGTCGCATTATTGTGTCATCGGGGGCATTTATCTTGGGAGTTGTTTCTCCAAAAACTGCGATTGATGATGGAGAAAGAATAGTACAACCATATTCTTTGCTAATAGATAAGGCGTTTTCAAATCCTTGATTATTGACCTTTAATGCTAATTCGGGGTTATTTTCTCCAGTTGCAGATAGGATCGCTGCATTATGAATGATATGAGTGATTTCATTGGTCTTTACAATGTTTTCAAATTTAGCAATGTCTGTCACATCAAGATCAATATATTGATTGGTTTCTATATCTTTTGGATTTTTATTTATGTCAGAGATTATAATATTTTTTTGACCGTATTGATTATTTAGGGGCACAATTAACTCAGTTCCAATTTGACCTAGAGCACCTGTGATTAATATTTTGGTCATTTTGAAAACTCCCTCATCAATTATTTTATTCTATATGATATACTTAACCATTAATATTTATGGGACTGATGTATTTAGCGCCAAATATTTGATTATTATTCATTTACTATTTTATTGATCTCTATTAAAAAAGAAATATCTCTAGATTTGAGTAAATTGGTGATGTTATTAGGTATTTCAAAGGCGGAGAAAGAGGTGTTTATAGTAATGGTTCTTGGGCATGTGAATTGACTTTTTCTAAATACCATATCAGTTCTATCTTCAAATGTTAAATTTTGATGACCTTGTCCTTTTCCTTGAAATTCATGATCTCCTATTATGATTTTTATTGAAACCCAATTTCCATTTTTCAACCATATTTTCATTGTATCGGGAAGATCAAAGGCGGAATGACTTGAGTTAACTCCAACTATACAATCGCCTTTTAGAGTAAGATGTGATTCATTAGTTAGTTGCCAGGTAGTTTTATGATTTGCTAAAATATTTTCATGACCTGTGGCTTTGATAACTGACACATTATTGTTAGATTTCTTGGCTAATAATATGTTTGTTTTAGTTGATTAAAATAAATGTGATTGAAGATTTGTTCAATCAATTTTCATTATTTTTTGAATTTAATTTTTTACTTATGAAGATATATAATGCTCCAAAGATGGAAAATAATGATAGCAATACTGCAAACCACATAAAAAATGTGCCTAGTCCCAATTCGGGTATATTAATGAAAAAGTAGACCCAGACGTCTGTGGCATAGCCATAAAATAATCCAAAGATAAGATAAATTATGGGGTAAATTAACCAATATGGCAACCATTTCCAACTATATTCTTCCTGATTGGTTAAAAGAAAGTCCAGGACAAATAATATTGGAATAATATAATGATGTTGGAGTGTAGTAAATGCAAGAATTCCTGGTGGATTATGATCAGCAGACAATAAGACAAAATATACTATACCAACAATTGTCATCGACATGGTAAGCAATCCTTTTGGGAAACCATATAATTTTGATACTTTTTCGGTATCATCTCGCCATATGAAAAATAAGATTAACCAGATCATCACTGCATAATTAGTCCAATTAGTGAAATTAATGAAATCTTGCGAGAGTGCCTGTTGATTGAGTATTCTATATCCATGTAAAAATATATAACTTGATATTGACATTAATAATAAAAATATTCTAAAAATAATTATGTTAGTATTTGAAGTGAATTTACTTAATTGCATAATATTCCTTATCAGTTATGTTTGATATGAGTATTAAATTTATTGCGAACAATAGTTAATTTATGTAAAATCAAAATAAATAAGTAGATTTTAAAATTTGATAAAATTGGATTTTCCAATAAAAAAATTGTAATATCAATTTAATTTACAGTTTATGTTGATAAGATCAGTATTATTAGAGTCATATGAGATACCTACTTTTTATGAGGGCCTCGAGAGTTTTGGTATAAAATCTATACAACCAGAGAAAAATGAGATATATAGAGGTGATTATAACCAATCCAAAATATTGATTAAAGGAAATGGTCAAGTTTATCATTCTAATATAAAGTTCTATCAAGAGATAATCGATTTAATTATGGAAAAAATCGAAAAAACAGAAATTAATGAAATTGACAGAAAAAGAAAGACAAATTATATGATATTAGCAAGACCATCAAATTCAACATATGATAATCACCCTGTAAATCATTTGAATTTATGGTTAAATAAAGAACAATATAATCATGCTAAATCTTTATTTTTGGAAGATAATAATTTTAAGGAGATGAGTCCGTTAAGCCAATTTGAAGATGTTCGTTTCAAAATTGGAAAGAAAATTATTAGATTTCATCATAATGGAAAGGTGATTGCAGAAGATGGTTATGCTCAATTTGCATATTATTTGAGTGAAGCAATTAGGGAGGATCTACCTTATGATGATTATGATTTAATAATTGGTCAAGATGAAGTTGGAGTAGGAGAATATATTGGTCCATTAGTTGTTGGTAGTGTGATATCGACACCAGATCAATTAATTGACTTACAACTAGTAGGGGTGAAAGATTCTAAAATGATACCGAGAGGGATTACATTGAACATGCAAGATTGGGTACGTCAAATATCTACATTTAGTATGACTGAAAGATTGAGTCCAATTGATTTTAATTTATTGAAATATGATAATAATCTAAGTACTAGTCAAATTATATCAAACATGCATGAGTTGAATGCAAAGAATACAATTAGGTTTCTAAATAGAAAAAAATATAGGGATAAAAAAATGATTTACATTATTGATCAATTTGATCAATATGAAAAAGTAAAACTATTACAAGAATTACATGAATTAGATATTGAAGTAAAGTATTTCCCGCATGCTGAACAAAAATCAATTGCTGTAGCTGCTGCATCAGTTATTGCTAGAGCAAATAGATTAAAATGGATACGAATAAATGAAAAAATAAGCGGCCTTGAATTGAAAAGGAAAAATTTAGAGAATATTAGAAAAAGTAGTAAAAACCATGATTTGATTAAAATGATATGAATTAATGAGTTATCAATTTGTGAATTTGGATTATATCTACTTGTTATTAATGGATAAAAATTATCTTGAGTAAGTGCAGTACAAAGATTTGGGGTATATTTATTTAGGTAGCAATGTTGGAATAACTGCTGCTGTCTTTTTCTTACCTTTATTATTAACTGCGAGAAACATTAGTGATTTAGAGATCGGTTATTTAGCCATATTTTATTCTGTAGCTTTATTTTTTTCTAATTCTATATTTGGTAAATTAACTGATAGTAGGGGTAGAAAACCATTTTTGTTGTTAGGTTTATTGTCATCCTCTTTAACAACGTTTAGTTATATTTTACCAGATACTTTTTTTGCATTTGCTCTTGTTAGATTTTTTAATGGGATTTCTTTGGGAATGTTTCCTGCAGCAATTCTATCCATTGCATCAGATAGGGGGACACCGATGGGTGAACTATCTGCGTGGCGAGCGATGGGATGGACCTTGGGTGCATTTTTGAATGGTTTAATTTCAGATATTTTGAATATAGAATATGCTTTTATTTTGGGTGGTGTATTATTTTTCGGAGCATTTATCTATGCTATAGTAAGAGATACTGGAGGAGTTAATTACGAAAATAAAATTAAGAAAGTAAATAATGAGGATAAACCCATTCCTAAATATAGATTGGTCATAAGGACTAATTGGAAAATTTATTTGACGGTGATGATAAGACATGGGGCAGGTGCATCCATTTGGATTTATTGGTCATTATTTTTGGCGAAAGATTTGGGATTATCAAATTCTCAAATTGGAGTTGTTTTAATGATAAATACCATTTCCCAGGTAATTGTAATGAGATATTTTACCGATAAGGGAAATTCAGAAAAAATGTTTGCTTTGGGAACTTTTCTATCTGCACTAGCATTTTTTTCATTCCCACTTACATCAAATTTTATTGAAATATGTGTTACTCAGGTTTTACTGGGGGTATCCTTCGCATTCTTTTTGGTTGGGGGGTTGAGAACTGCAGAAGTGAATGGGAATAAGATTGGTATGGTAGGAACGGCGACTGGTTTATTTCAGGCCTCCTTTTCTGTATCCCAATTAATAGGGCCATTATTAGCCATAATAATATATACTAGATATGAGACCTACACCTCGATAATGAATATAGCTGGTTTGATTACATTAGGTGGTACGGTTATATATTTGATCTTGATGAAATTGAAAAGCTAAAATGGGTGAGATAAGAAATTAATTAAAGCAATAGGATATAGTTAAAACGTGAGAATTAGAGAAATTAATGTAGATACTTGGGTAAAAAAAGATAAAAAATCAGTCTTTGAATTTTTTGCAAATCCATTTAACTTATTGAAAGTTACTCCAGAGAGTTTTCCAATTAAAATTTTAAATAAAGAAGAAATAGTAATGGGGGAGGGGACTGAAATAAAAATAAGAATGAGATTATATAAGTTAATACCACTATGGTGGAAAACAAAAATCATAGAATGGCAACCTCCAGATGAATTTGTTGATATACAACCTTGGGGCCCTTATAGATATTGGAAACACACTCACACCTTTATAGAGAAAGATGGAGGTACAATAATTAGAGATAAATTAGAATATGCGGTACCAGGATTTTTTTTAGAACCTATAATTCATAAAATTTTTGTAGAAAAAAATTTGAAGATGTTGTTTGACTACAGAAAAGAAATTTATCCAATAATTTTAAATGATGAGTAGAATTTATTAAGTTCTGAATAATTATTTGATTGTGAGATTAAAATTAATTTTTGTAATAATCGTTTTGTTAGGTGGTATAAATGTCACAAGTGGTGATTATCCGAATGATATGGATTATTCTTATGATTGGTTTTCTTTTTGGTGTGGTCACAGTAAGTTAAATGTTGAATTTAATGGTGGAGATTTAATTGCGAATTATGAGATATCGATTAATGAAGAAAATCCGGGTTTATGTGTTGGTGTCCCTTTTGAAGAGAATTTCAATGTAGTAATAAATAATTTTTATAACAATATAAGTGATTTATTTTTTTCAAATGTAGATGTAGATCAGATAGAAATGTGGAATACGACATATGCTCAAAGTGATATGGCAATATGTGATGGAGGTGGTTATTCGAAAAAACTAAAACTATATTTTGAAAATTTAATTTTAGAATTAGAAGATTTGGTAGATAATGACTCATGTTTTGGTGGCCACACTATAAAATCTCATAATGATATATTGACACAGTTTGAATTCATACATGATAAAGTGATAAATGGGATAAATAATACTTTAAATGAAACCTCAAATTCATCGTTATTCGAGATGGATATCTCTATATTATTTTGGAATATGCCTTTTGTATTGTTAATTTCATATGTTTTCCTGAAAAAAAAATAATTATTATTTAAGTAATGACAAGGGTTTTGAATAATAGATATATCCTATTAATGTGAATGATAATTCGTTTGATGATGAATTCATTATAGAGTTAAATTCATATTTAGAGTCATTATATATTTTGGGACATAAAAAATATTTCAATGATTTGAAAAATAGTTTAGTGAAATTAAATAAAGGTAATGGAACCGAATTAGATAAAATAATTGATCAAATTGAAGAGGCAATCAGATCAAATTCGATGGATGGTTTAATTGAACGATTAGTCGGCTATGTGAACGATGAAAATAATTCTAATAGTGAAGCTTATCAAATTATAAAACAATTTATTGAATTTATTAGAAAACAAAATTATAATTCTAAAAATAGAATGATGTTAACTGATTTTTCGAATGTTGATCCAGTAATTGCATATAAGCAAATTATAGAACCATTGAGCAATCAGAAAAGAATAGAAATTTTAATAGCAATTAAAAAAGGTAAAAAGAGATTTAGAGAACTTGAGACATCATTAAATTTACAAGCTGGGCACTTAATTTATCATTTGAATCCATTAAAAGAGGCAAAGTATATTTTTCAAGATGAGAAGAAGAATTATCTTTTATCAGAAAAGGCTTATGCGATTTTAGGAACAATTGAAGACTTGTTAATCAAAAAATAAATTATCAAATGCTCTAAAATTTTGTTCCACATTCTTCACAGTAATTAGTACTATCAGAATTTTCAAAATTACATAATTTACATACCATTACTATTTTTGTAGGCTTATTTTCGAAGTTTGGTTTACTACTATCAGGAGATGGTGTTTTTTCTTTATCGATTTTTTTACTTTTTTGAGGAAACATAGTTCGTGCTAACCAATTTGAGTTTTTGTTATCTGTATATGATTTAATTTGTTCTTGTAAATAAGTATCTAATTCGTAAATATGATGAGGGTATAATTCAATTAATTTGATGTTATCCATTTTATACAAATTTTGTTTTTCCCATTTTCGCTCTCTATATGATTCTCCTGTTTCGTTATTGAGAGAAGACATTCCCCAGTATTCAATATAGATCTCTTCTTTAGGGAGAAAGAAGTCTGATAAAATTTTTTGATTATTTGATAAGGTGATGGTTTTTTCATATTCATATTCAATTTTATTTTTTGTAAGCCAATCTGCGATAACTTTTTCAGATTTACTCCGTACCATTTCTCCTTTTTTTGTCTTAGACATTATTCCAAAAGAAGATTTATCTTTAATTGAACGATTAACAACCCATTTTATTGGATATGTGAGGAAAACAAGTATTCCAAGTGAAATTGGATAGTACCATAAATTAAAATCGAAATCCAAGGGGTAAAAATATAAAATCGTTGGGAAAAGAGATGATGTTGAAATTAATAATAATATTGATTTAATTTTTGAAGTGAAATTAGATGCCAAAATTCTTTTTTTGAAAATAATAAAAAGGTAGCAAAATATGAAACATCCTAAAATAAGGAGTCTCCATTCATAAAATATATTTGTGAAAAAATCTATCTGCCAAGTTACTATAAACCCAAAAATTATAGTAAGAATTGGCCATTTCATAAATATTGAAATGAAATGTAATACTTCAACCTTTCTTATGTTAAATTGTTTGCAAAATTAAAAAATCAAATGATATTATTTTTTTATGTTTATGGAATGGAAAGTTTGCATGAATGTGTATCCGATTAATTATAATTTAGAATTAAAACCTAATTTAGCAAAATTTGTTTATGATGGAAAACTTATATTAGATATTAGTATAAAAGAAAAAACTAGATTTATTGAAATAAATATATTAGAACTAGTTATTGATAAAATAGAATTAAATGAAATCGAATTGGAATATGAGGAAAATAGAGAAGATCAGATTTTAAAGATTGATTTGAATGAAGAATTGACAGGAGAGATACAATTAAGATTTGATTTTAGAGGTGAAATTAATGATAAGTTAGCAGGGATTTATAGATCTAAATATTTTGAAAATGATGAGGGGAAATATGTTGCTGTTAGTCAGATGCAAGAAAGTGATGCTCGAAGGGCGTTCCCATGTTTTGATTCACCTGAATATAAATCAACATTTGAAATTTCATATTTAGTACCCGATTATTATGATACGATATCAAACACATCTATTGAAAAAATTGATAAATTGGATAATGGATTCAAGAGGGTTTATTTTGAGAAGACTCCAAAAATGTCCTCATATTTAGTCTTTATTGGTTTTGGAGATTTTGAATTCAAAAATGGTAAATTTAAAGATATACCTTTGAGAATTGTTACTGCACCGGGAAAATCAAAATATACTGATCTTGCGATGGATTATGGTGAAAAATCACTTTCTTATTGTGAAGATTATTTTGATATTGAATATCCATTATCAAAAATGGATATGATTGCTACACCTGATTTTGCTGCTGGTGCAATGGAAAATTGGGGAGCAATACTCTATAGAGAAAATGTATTATTAGATTATCCAGGTGTAACTACAAATTCTGGAAAAATGAGAATAAAAAGTATAATAGCTCATGAAATTGCACACCAATGGTTTGGAAATTTAGTGTCTCCTAATAAATGGAAATATGTATGGTTGAATGAGTCATTTGCTACTTATTTTGCATCTAAAACGATAGAACATTATGAGCCAGAATATGGTGTGTTCGAGTATTATGTTTTAGGAACAACAAATTTTGCGTTAAGTGCAGATGGTTATGATTTTACTGCACCTATTGAACAAATTGGAGATGAAAAAATATCATATACTGTTAGAACAACTCCAATAATGTATAGTAAGGGGGGGAGTGTCCTTAGACAATTGGAGGCGTATCTTGGTCATGATGACTTTAAAGATGGGTTGAGATATTATTTGAAAAAACACGAATATGATATAGCAGAGTCAGAGGACTTATGGGAATCTTTTGAGTATATTTCGAAAAAACAAATTTCCAAATTTATGGATTCATGGGTTAAACAGCTTGGTTATCCGGTAATTAAGGCAATTAAAAATAATAATGTGTTATTATTGAGTCAGAGTAGATTTACATATATTGGTAAGAAATATGATACTCTATGGGATATACCTATTTCATTGCGTCAATATCTTTCCAATGGTGAATATATTGATTACAATTATTTGATGGAGACTGAAAATTTTGAAATACATTTAGATGAAAATTGTGAATATTTCAAATTAAATATCGACCATAATGGATTTTATAGAGTATTCTATGATAAGGAAAACTATCGAAGATTATTAAGTAATCTTGAAAATGAAGGAATAACCAATATTGATGTATTTAATATTGAAAATGATTTATATGCAATGTTAATATCAAGGCAAATTCAGTTAGATGAATATATCGACTATTTATCAGAGATAACCAAAAATAAGACACATATGATTATAAGTTCGGTAATTAGTCATTTGAATAGTTTATATGAATACCTTAGTGGTGACCTTGAAGAGAATGTTAGAAATTTTGCAATAAATTATATTAATAGTCTATTAAATGATATTAATTATGAGAAAAAAGATGGTGAAAGTCATACCATTACTATGTTAAGGGGTCGATTAATTAATTTAGGTGCTAAGTTAGGTTCTGACGAAGCGATTGATTTCTGTAAAAAATATCTGATTAGAATAGAACAAAGTGACAATGTGGATCAAAATATTTTACCTTCTGTGTTAGCACAAATTGCTAGAGATGGAAATGATTTTGATTTTTTTGATAAAAAATATAAATCCGCAGAAAGTGAAGCAGAGAAACAATATTATTCGTTAGCTATGTTTAATTTTTCTTCAAGAAAAGAAATTGAAAAATTACAAGAGTATTTATTTGAAGAAATACCTGCCAGGAATAGGGGGAGTGCTATTGAGATATTATGCTCAAACCCATATGCAAAAGATAGTATTTGGGAATGGTATTTAGCTAATTTAGATAATTTTGAAAAACTTCATAATTTTATTTATCAAAGGGCATTAACGAGCGTGATTGTTGCAAGTGTGAAATATAGAGATGATGTTGTTGATTTCTTTGACAAGTATATGATAAAAAATCCTCAGGTTTTAGATCCTGTAAAAAAAGCATTAGAAACATTAGATATTAGATCTAAATTTTTAGAATTCATGAAATAAAGATGGTAAAAAATGAAGTAAATGTTGATTATGATATTTTATGGATATTAGTTCTAGGAAAGTTGATAAATGAAAAAATAATATTATTTATGGAGGTATTGAATGGTAGATCCTTTAATTACATTAACGGGTATTTCAATGCTTTTAGCGATTGCAATCGGTGCAAATGATGAGACATTTGCTCCTGTTGTAGGATCAAAGAGATTAACAGTAAATCAAGCAGTTTCAATAGGTGGCGTAATTGTAATTATTGGAGCAGTGACAATAGGATATAATGTGGCAAAAACAGTGGGAAATGATATAGCAGAATCACCTTTTACTGAAATGCAAATACTAAGTATTTTATTTAGTGTATCTGCATTATTGATTTTAGGATCTTGGAAAGGATTACCATTAAGTACTACACATACTATGGTTGGTTCAACTGTTGCACTTTCATTAATTTTAGGAGAGAGTGTGGATTGGTCAGTTATTACAAAAATAATAGCTAGTTGGTTTATTTCACCTGTTGCTGGATTTGTTGGATCCTATTTACTTATGAAGGCAATTATTAAGTTTAAAAAAACCTATATCAAAGGTTTGGATGATGTAGATAGATTAGAAAGTCTATTTGCAAATGGTTTGATAGTTGCTGTTGTTATAACGGCTTTTAGTAGAGGAGGTAATGATGTTTCTAATGCTGTTGCTCCTTTAATTCAATCATATTTTGAATTGGCAACTTCAGAGGGAGTACCATTATTGGAGAGGCTACCGTTGTTGTTAGCTGGCATATGTATGGCGATAGGTTTGGTATTAATTGGGAGGAGAGTATTGAAAACATTGGGAAATGATGTAGTAGAATTAAGTCCAACTACAGCAGTTGCAGTTCAAGCTTCAACCGCTTTAGTTACTTTCATAGCAGCATTTGTTGGTATTCCTATTTCAGGTACTCATGTTTTAGTTGCGGCATTTGTTGGAACTGGGTGGGCTTCTGGAACCAATGTTAACATGGATACTGTCAAGAGAATTGGTGTTTCTGCTGTAGGGACTCCTTTTGCTGCTGCTTTAACGACTTTTGTTCTTTGGTCAATTGTATCAGTCGCAATATAAAGGGTGAAAATTATGGATAAAAAAACACAGAAAAAAAATTTTATAGAATTAGCGAACATAATAAGAGAGTGTGGTAGAATTTACTCAAAACTACTAAGTGATGTTAAAGAAGAAGATATTCAAAGAATTATCGATCTAGAAGAGGAGGGTGATAAAATAAGAGATGTTTTAGATGAGGATTTTAGAACTCAAAAAAACATACCTTATCTTGCCTTAGATAGAGCCAAATTACTTAGGCGATTAGATGATGTATTAGATATGTTTTTGATTGGAAGTAAAAATATAGGAGCTTTTGAGGGAGGATTACCTGTGAAGTTTGATGAGGAAATCGTAGATATATCAAAAAATATTGAAAATTGCTCCACATCATTGGCTGCGGCAATTGAAATCATTTATTCTGACTTTTCTAAATGTTTACAATTATGTTCAAAAATTGAAGAGTTAAGAGATGCATCAATGAAGATGATATTTGATCTTGAATATAAGTTTTATAATGAGTTAGATGATTGGAAAGAGTTTGTAGCTGTTTCTAAAATTTTGGAAAAATCAATGGATTGTATTGTTATCATGAAAGAAGCATCCGAGGTTTTGGAATTGATGAGCTACAAATATGATTAATGTATTTATTACTTTAAGTCTAAATTATCAATCATTTTGTTTATAATTTTATGATCAACTTTTATGCGTTCGGATAAATTAACTGAAGCATATATTATGCGATTTGTCTTTTTGGCTAACAGGGTTGAAAGAGTAGCGGATAGTTCTTCATGTTTACCTGTAAAAAGAGCGATTTGATCTATGAAATCATTAATGGGGTATGCTAGACTCATTGAGCCCAATTTTGGTAAATTATCATATAATGAAATTTGAATTGCATTTTGATAAATGATTAAAGTAAGAAAAATTTCTATTTCTTCTTTATTATCACCTATAAGTTCTGAAACTGTAATTATTCTTGGTTGATGTTCTTTAGATACCATTTAAATCCACCTTTTGCTATTTTTTTTTCTATTAATCCAATATTAATTAATTCTAATCCAGATGAAATTATATGATTTCCAGAGCTACAACCTTTACATAATTTTGGATAATTTTTTGTGAGTTGCAAAATTTCATTGGTGAATAATCCATTTCCATGTATTTTAAGTATCTTTAAAATACATTTTTCATTGGATTTCATTGGTCTAATCTAATTACAATAGAGTCATTACCTGCTTTCAACATTTCCATTGCGACTCTAGATACTTCACCTAATTTTGCATCTAAACTTTTTGAGATCATACCTCTTTTGACCATATCGGAAACTGAATTATCTATATCTGATGTCACTGTGCCATCTGATAATTTTTGTAATGTCATGCCCATATCAAAACCTCTTATTCGACCTCTATATATAAAATCTAAAGGAGTGATAATTTTTACTTTTTCTCCAATTAATTCCCCACTTAGACTAGAGAAAAATTTGTAATGAATAGTCCAACTACCATATGAAAAATGTACTTCCATTAAGTCACCTTCTTCTAAAATTAAATCTGGTGTGCTGTGTTGATGACTTCTAGATAAAACTCTTTTTGTAACAATAATATCACCTGTTTTTGATATATTGCCTATAATCGATTCATCTGTGGTACCATTTAGATAATTAAATTGTACTTTGACATGATTACCGATGGGGTAATCTCGAGATAATATCATGTTTTCTAATGAAAGTCCTAATTCTTCCTTACCAACTTTTTCTATGAATTGTTGAGCAAAGTCGATGGTTAAACCAGTTGCCATTGAATATGCTTTGAAATAATGATAATTTTTGATTGTATCAGCTACTTCAGATCTTAATTTATCTAAAAATACCTTAGATGCATTTCCTAATATAATTTCTGAAACTTTTTGTCCACCAAAAAGTTCTGTGCTATCATCATCATGTCCAATTGATGCTTCTATACCTTCCCACATCTCAACCAATTTATTGATTTCATTTTCGACTTCGTCTAATTTAACTGAATTTGCACTCGTTCTTATGATAACACCAAAGCCATCTGGTACAACTTTTTTCCCGAAATCATGAAGTTTTGTTCTATCGTCTGCTTTGATTTTTCTTGACACTCTTACAAAATCTGCATCTACTTCTAAGATTACATAATCACCAGATAATGTGATTACATCTGAACAAATTGGGAGTTTATCTTTTTCTGTAGTTAATTCTTTAACTTGGACGGTATGCTTATTTCCGACATTTGTTTCTACATTGAACATAATTGCTTGTTGATTACCATCTAAATCTAAAATAGCCATTCTTTTTCTGTATAAATATTTTATAACTGTTGCATTATAGACTGCATCTTGTTGAATTGGATGTTTAAATATAATAGAGTCGGGTAAACTTTCACGGAATAGTTTTTCTATTTTATCTACTGTTGCAGATACACCTTTGATTTGTATTCCATTTCTATATTCTAAGTCTCCAATATGTATATCATGGGGTTGATTGGTGTCTTCAATTGATAAAAATTCTTGTTGGTCTTTTGTAGGACTAACTAAAACAACTTTTTCCAATTTATCTTGTAGTAATTTTGCTAAAGCTAAATCATAAATTGATTCAACTCTTATTTTTGCATTGGTCATATACGTTTCAATATGTTGTTTGTAAAATACGTATAAAGTTATTTTCAAAGATTACAGTGAAAATTATAAATCATATTGAAAAAAATAATGAGCCAGAGGAGATTTGAACTCCCGACCACGCGGATTTTTTAGTTTTATTTACAATGGGGTGGGATAAATAAACTACCCAAACCGCGCATCATACCAGGCTAGACTACTGGCTCATTTCATATATTGTTTGTGTACCATTAGTACACAATAATGATTTTTTGTTAAGTCTTTTATATCTCTCGATTATAATCCGATAATTAATCATTATAAACTGGTTGAAGTTGTGATTCTCATTAATCATAGTATTTGAAAAGATGCTTTTTTCACACGATCCATTATGGCAGACCCTTCCTTTTCGTCGATAACTTCTTCAAAAATACCAAATTCTAAGTTTAAATTATCTAATTCTCGAAAAGATGAATAAAGATTAGTTTGTATATTTTTAAGGTTGGATCCTAATTGGATTGTATTAAGTGAATGTTTGTGATCTTTATTCGTACACAATATTATTTTTTTGCCCTTTATTTTTTGTACTAAATCTTCAATTTCTTGAACATTTTTAATATATGACTCTTTAATTACAATGATTTTAGTTTTGGGGGAATAATGTTTGTATTTCATACCGGGAGAGAGAATACGACCATGATTATCTTTGTCTGTGCTTATATTAGGTAATATTTTTTTTATATTCTCAAACGGTATCGCACCAGGTCTTAAAATTTTAGGAGGTGTGGTGGTTAAATCTATCACAGTGGATTCCATACCATATTTAGAGTCCCCTCCATCGATAACTAAAGGGAGATTATTTTTAAAATCAGAAATGACATGTTCCGCTTTTGTTGGACTTGGAAGTCCAGATAAGTTAGCACTTGGTGCTGCTAAAGGTAAATTTATTTTTTTTATCAGAGCCAATATGATTGGATTCGAAGGTATACGTACTGCGATGGTTGGTAAATCCTTTGTTACTAAAGGGGAGATATTATTTTTTTTGAATAATATTACTGTTAAAGGGCCTGGCCATAATTTTTCATTAAGTTCATACAACTCATCAGGAATTTGTTGGACATATTTTGAAATATGATCGATTGAATGAAAATGACAGATAAGGGGGTTGTCTAGTGGACGATTTTTTATTTTAAAAATCTTTTTTATGGCAGAGGAGTCAGTTGCGATAGCACCTAAACCATAAACAGTCTCTGTTGGAAATGCAACCATTTCTCCAGACAATAGAAATTTTGCGGCATAATTTATTAGTTCGTCAGAAATATTTAATGGATCTATTTTGATTTTTTTTGTATTAATATGATCCATATATTTTACCTATGATCATAGTCAATCAATAAATTATCTATAGGTTTCAATGATAATATTTCTGTAAAATTGAATTAATTTTTACTCGAAGTGTTTCATAGTATTTTTTTGTGATGATTAATTGAGTTGTACTTAAGATAATAGAAGAGAGTAAAAGATGTTGGCAAAATATAATATTACACTTCCTAAATATATTGAAAATGAAGGGTTTACTTTGGGTCTTGCCGAGAAACCAAGTGCTGCATCTAAGATAGCTAAGTTTTTAGATAAAAATTCTAAACAAGTTATAATCAAAGTTAAAAGAAAACAAAATGGAAAAACAAATCAATTGCCTGAGCAAATTGGTCATTTTGTGAATACAGAAAAAGGAAAAATGTTTATACTTTCTGCTGCAGGTCATTTGTATACTGTAGTTCAAGAAGGGGTTGGTTGGCAATATCCCGTTTATGATTTCAAATGGAGTCCTAAATATCAAAAAAAGAAAAAAAAGGATATTACTATTCATGATATGAGGAATGAAGCTGCTGTGGAGGCAATTAAACATATAGCCAATATGGCAAGTGATTATATTGTAATGACTGATTATGATGAAGAAGGAGAGGTAATTGGTGGTGTTATCTTATCTCAAATTTTGGGTAATAAAATATTGGATGATGTGAAGAGAATGAAATTTTCTACATTAACAAAAAATGAAATCAATAAATCATTTCTTGAAGCTGTAGAGGGGAATTTAATGAATTTTGGAATGTATAATAGAGGATTAATGAGACATTATTTGGATTGGTTATGGGGGATTAATCTTTCGAGAGCACTGATGCACTCATTAAAAAATACATCAGGTCAATATTTGACTCTCTCAACTGGAAGAGTACAGGGACCAACATTAGCATTTGTTTCTGAAAGACAAATGAAAATTGATACTTTTGTTCCAAGACCTTCTTTTGATGTAAATTTAACAATTAATGCCAAAGATAAAATTAATCTGATAAATAGTAAGGGTGTTCTTGAAATTAAGTCAAATGCAGATAAAATTATAGAAAATACGATTGGGCAAGTTGCCAAAGTTATTGATATAATAACTCGTACCTCAAAAAAGAACCCCCCAGAGCCTTTAAATCTTTCAAAACTACAGGATGAGGCACATAAATATTTTTCAATAACAAGTAGCCGAACATTACAATCTGCTCAAAGATTATATATGGAAGGGGTAATATCTTATCCGAGAACCTCTTCTCAAAAATACCCTTCTGAATTAGACCATGATTTCACTTTATCAGAAATAGCCAAAATACCAGGTTATAAAAAAGTAGCAGGTGAGGTAATCGAATTAAAGAGAAAACCGATTGAAGGAAAAAAAACAGATCCTGCGCACCCTTGTATTTATCCGACTGGGGTTCAACCTAAAAAATTAACAGGAAACGATAAGAAAGTATTTGATTTGATAGTAAGAAATTATTTTTCTACTTTTGGAGATCCAGCTATAATGGAAAATAATCGAATAAATTTTGATATTAATAAAGAGAAATTTCATTTAACAGGAAGAAGAACTAAGATATTAGGTTGGAAAAAATATGCAGGAAGATTTACTGGAGCGGATGACAAAGAATTACCTAAATTTAACAAGGGGGATAATTTTAAAGTAATAGATGTATCTTTGAATGAAAAGTTTAGTAAAGGACCTGCTTATTATAATGACAACTCACTAAGGAAAAAAATGGAAGAAGAGGAAATAGGTACTAAAGCGACTAGAGGAGATATCATTTCATCTTTATTTCAAAGAAAATACTTGAGAGGTAAAAGAATTGAAATCACACCAGTAGGTGAGATTGTATTTCAAGTATTAAGTACCTATAGTGCACAAGTTGTTTCTGTTGAATTATCTAGAAAATTGGAAAATATGGGAGATATGATTGAAAATTCAGTAAACAATTTAGATGGTAAATTTAGTTTGTCAGATGCCATGGTCCAGGGGTTGATTATGTTACATGGAATGTTAAAAGAATTACAAGAAAATGAAAGAAAAGTTGGAGAGTCAATAAGTACTGAGTTACAAAGTCAAAGAAAAATTGCCCAAGAGATAGGAGGATGTTTGACTTGCAAGATTGGAACTTTAAAAATAATAAGATCGACTTTATCTGGAAAAAGATTTGTTGGTTGTAGTGAATATTTTAATGATCAAAATTGTAATACAACCTATCCTTTACCTCAAGGAGGTATGCTAGAAACGACTAAAGAGTTATGTAAAGCTGATGAATACCCTCAAGTTAAAGTTTATCCTGGAGGAAGAAGACCTTGGACATTATGTTTGAACCCTACTTGTTCGTTAAGAGAAGAGTTTGAGAAAAGAAAGAAAAAATTAAAGGGGTGAATTAATTTGGATTGTGTTATTGATAATTGTGTAAAAGAAATAGTTGAAAAAGATTTAACTAAATATTGTAAAAAACATGAAATAGCATCAATTAATTTGATTAATGAATTTGAATATTGGTTAATAGCTTATGGATCGGATTATACTATGAAAAATTATTTAGAGAGAATTGTTAGTGATGATGATATAAATAAAGGAATGTTTGTGATTGAAGTTGCAAAATATAGAATCGAACAACAAGATTGGAATTGATACCATAATTTTAATTATAATAATGTTTATTGAATAAATTATGGTATTGGCTTCATTAGGTAAAACATTAAGTGGAGCAATAAATAAAATTTTGAAAAAAGGACCTATAGATAAAGGTCTTATTTTAGAATTAAAAAATGAAATATTTAAGGCACTATTGGATGCTGATATTCAATTTGATATAGCATATAAGATGACTGAAATAGTTCATGAGAGAGCTTTAATTGAAAATCCCCCACCGGGTATTTCTAGAAGAGATGCAATGATAAATATCGTGTATGAAGAACTGGCAAGAATAATGGGTTGGGAGGCAGAAATATTAAACCTTGATAAGAAGAAAAAAAATGTAATTATGGTCATAGGAATTCAAGGATCAGGTAAAACAACTACTATTGGTAAATTGAGTTATAATTTGAAAAAAGACTGGAATTTAGGGTTAATTAGTACAGATACTTGGAGGCCAGGTGCTTATGATCAATTAAAGCAATTAGGTGATAAAGTTGGAGTAGATGTCTATGGTGATCCTGATGAGAAAAAAGCTGAAAAATTAGCAAAAAATGGCTTAAAGCATTTTTCTAAGCAAAATAAAAATTTAATAATTGTTGACACTGCAGGTCGTCATAAAGACGAAATTGAATTATTAAAAGAAATGAAGCGGTTAAATAAAATTGTAAAACCTGATGAGATAATATTAGTTATTGATGGAACTTTGGGACAGAGTGCATTCAACCAAGCTAAAGCATTTGCAGAGAGAACTGATATAGGTTCGATTATTGTTACTAAATTAGATGGGACTGCAAAGGGTGGAGGTGCTATATCTGCTGCTGCTGCTACTAAAGCACCGATAAAATATATTGGTGTAGGAGAGGATGTTACTGAATTAGAAAAGTTTGATCCAAAGGGGTTTGCCGGAAGAATTTTAGGAATGGGAGATATTAAAGGATTATTAGAACAAGTTGAGAGGGCTCAAATAAATACAGATGAGGACAGAGCTAAAGAAATGATGAAAGGCAATATCACTTATGATGATATGGTTGAAATGTTTGAGTCTATGAACCAATTTGGTGGACTTAGAAAGTTGTTAGATAAACTCCCTGGAGGGCTTTCATACAATATAGATGATGATATGTTATCAATGTCTAAAGGAAAAATGAGTCAATATAAAAATATAATTTTGTCTATGACTAAAAAAGAAAGACATGCCGAAGTGAAATTGGGGAAGACTAGAATTGATAGGATTGCGATGGGGAGTGGTGTTTCCTCAGATGATGTTAAAGAATTGAGAAAACAAAAAGAAATGGCTGAAAAATGGATTAAACAAATGATGAAGGGTGGAGGCAGAGGTAGAAACAAAGGTATGGGTGGACTGCCATTTAATCTACCTGGTATGATGTGAGATGGAATTAGTAATATTTACGGACAAAAATATGATTTCTAAAACAGATTGGATTAATGAAAAACCATCTTTTAGGAATGGTTGGAATGAAATATGTGATATCATAAGATCGTGGTTTTGTTTTTCAAATGATTTTAATCATAATGATGATTTGTCAATTATTTATGAGAATTTTAGGATTAAATTAAAAGGAAATGAAATTAGATATTTAGGGCCATCTTTTAGATCGTGCATAAGTCTGATATCTAAAGCATTTATGAAAATCGAAAATTATGAGGGGGGTGTTGTTGAAAGTACACCTGGTATTTATTTGTCTAAATGGAATAATTATTCTGAATTTGAAGAACCTTTTTTTGATATAGAAATGATGAATGAGTCTTTTGAGAAGTATATTAGCGAAGGTACTATATTCATAAATTCAAATAAAAATTTCGAAAAGATTAACCTAGTTGGTTCTCGAGTAAGTCAAGGATTAATTTGGTTTATGCAAAAGAGGGATTTGTTTTGACAAAAGAAATTGAACGGATATTACTATGTGAGTTTTGCTCAGTAAGATATGAAAGTATTATTGATTATGAAACGTTGTTAGATGATGAATTAAAATGTGAGGGTTGTTTCGGGATAGTGGGTAAATCAATTAAATTATCTGAAAAAATTATAACTCGATTAAAAAAATATGAATTTGATAGTTTTGTAATCGGTTGTGCGGTTGATAAAAGTTTAATTAAGAAAGATGATGAATTGTTCAATAGATATGAGAAATATATTCCTTTAAAAAATTTGATTAGAGAGGAGATATCAAAAAAAATAACAGAAGAATTGAAAATTCAGGAAAATAAGGAATATCCGGATATAACTATAATTATTGATACTAAGAAAAATAGATTTGATTTAGAAATTAAATCTTTGTATGTTTTAGGAAAATATAATAAATTTAAGAGAGGAATACCTCAAACAAAATGGCCATGTGGGAAATGTAGAGGTAAAGGTTGCCAAATTTGTAATAATACTGGTCAACAATATGAAAAAACTGTTGAAACGTTGATTTCACCATATTTATTAAAAGAGTGTGAAGGATTGAATACTGCATTTCATGGAGCAGGGAGAGAAGATATTGATGCGTTAATGTTAGGGGATGGTAGACCATTTGTATTAGAGATAAAGAAACCAAGGATAAGATCGATTGATTTGACTGAGGCAATGTTTGAAATGAATATCAACGAAGAGGTAAAGGTTAGTCTTCTAAGATTGTGTGAAAAATCGGTAATCAGCAAAATAAAAACATCATCTAGTGAAAGTAAAAAGAAATATAGGGCGAAAGTGAAAATTGAAGGGAAAATTACAGACAATATTGTAAATAAATTAAATAGGGAATTTAAAGAAAAAACGTTGTTACTTCAAAGAACTCCATTGAGAGTATCTCATAGAAGGAGTGATAAAGTTAGGGAGAAATATATCTTTGAAGTGTGTGCCGAATTATATGATGATAAGCATATCATGCTGGAGATCATGGCCTCTGGTGGGGCATATATAAAAGAATTCATATCTGGAGATGAAGGACGTACAACTCCGAGTATAAGTTCGATTTTAGAAAGACCGGCAATATGTATAGATTTAGACGTTCTATATGTTGATGATAAAGGATTATTTTCTTAATAAGTTATTAATTTCTGATTTATATTCGATTTGAATTGAGTCCTACTATGTAATGAATTGAATGTTTTAAAAATAGTAAAGTTTTAGGTAAATTGAGAACTATGGTCAAGTCTAAAGGGTTTAACAATAGGACAAGAAAACTATTCAGAAAATCTGCAAGAGATAAAGGGTTAAAATCTCTAAGATATCTACTTGAACCAATTGAAGTTGGTCAAAGAGTAGATATTTTATTGAATTCTTCTATTCAAGATGGTAGGCCACATCGTAGATATAATGGTAAATCAGGCAGAGTGACCGAAAAAAGAGGGCAAAGTTATGTCATTGATGTAAAAATAGGGAGGGCTATGAAAACAATTATAGCACGTCCTGAACACCTTAGGGTTTCAAAAGCTCAAGTATAGGAGAAGATAATTAATGCCAAAAGAAATATATGAGTCAGACCCAATATCAGTTCCTGAAGTTAGAAAAATATTACTTGATAGAGCAATGGAGGGTGAAGATCTTTCATATATGCAGAGAATTGCGTTAGAGCATGCACAATTGACATCGAGAATAAGTTCCGATGTAGCAAAAAAATTAGTAGATGATTTAGTGAAAACATTTTCAATGACAAAAAAAAGTGCAATTACCTTGGCAAATTTTATACCTAACAATATAGAAGAACTAAAAGTGTTACTAGGAAAGGAAGCAGGAAATTATGAGCAAGAAAGTTTCGACAAAATGTTAGAAAAATTAAATGGATTAAAATTATTAACTATAGATCAAATTGAAAAAGAATTAAAAGAAATTGATGATGAGAGAGCAAAATCAGAAGATGAAAACAAAGAAATTGACGAGTCTATGATACCCGAAGATTTAAGATAATAATTTTATTAATTTGGAGAAATTAAAATGTCAAGAAGATATAAACCATATAGAAGAGAAACTAAGAGGAGTTTTGTTAATACAAAACAAGAGGAAGAAGGAATTATATTAGAGATATTAGATCCAAGTAATAATAGAAAAAGAGGGAAATACGCGGAAGCAAGTATTATCCAAGTTGTTGGTACTGCTTGGTTTACATTATTAGAAATTGTTCCAAAGGATGTTAATCTATTATCATTAGGCGATAAAATAAAAATTGATAAAAATGAAGATAATAATATTGAGTCAATAATTGGAAGAGTGAGTTTTGATGATTTAACTAGAGTTGCTGAATTACAATTTAACGATAGTTTTGATAAAATGATAGATGACCGGGAAGCGTGGTATGTTAACTGGTTAAATAAAGCAATGCCAATTAGTTTGAGGTATCATTCATTAAATTTAATTGATGGAATTGGTCCAAAATATCTGAAAAAAATATTAGAAGTTAGAAAAGAAAATGAGTTTTTATCTTTTGATGATTTTGAAAACAGAACTGGAATAAGCAATATTAAAAATTTAATTAAAGACAGAGTTATGACTGAGCTTACAGATGATACTGAAAAATATAACGTTTTTACCAGGCGTAACCCCAATCAAAGACAGGATAGAAGATAGATTGAAAGATTGGAGAAAAGATACTATAGACAATATTAAAAAGTTAAATCTAAAAACATCAAAATCTAAAGGACAAAATTTTTTGATTAGGTACAGAGTAGTTTCTCAAATTGTAGAGAATGCGAATGTTACAAAAGAAGATCATATTTTAGAAATTGGTGGAGGGCTAGGTATATTGACTGAGGCGTTAGCTATAACTGGTGCTAAAATCACGGTGATTGAAAAAGAAAAAAAATTAGCTGATTTTTTAGAAAATAAATTCAAAAATAAAGATAATGTTGAAATTATAAATGAGGATGTTTTGAATGTGAAATGGCCAGAAAAAGTGAAAATAGTTGCAAATCTTCCTTATTCGATTTCAACTCCCATAATTGAAAAAATCATGCACAATAATGTTGGAGAAGCATACATCATGATACAAAGAGAAGTGGCACTGAGGTGTTTGGCTGAACCAGGAAATGAAAACTATTCAAGATTAAGTCTTCTTTGTAAGACTCATGCAAAGATTAGTAGATTGATGGATATTTCTCCTGAGTCATTTGTTCCAAAACCCAAAGTTAATTCTACAGTAATTAAAATAATTAAAAGGAAATTGGATCTTAAGAACGAACATGAAGATATTGAATTATTGATACGAAACTTGTTTATCTTGAAGAGAAGGATACTAAGATCTGTTATTAGAGGATATTTAAAAAGAAAAAATGTAAGTGAAGGGATTTGGGATGATTGTCCTTATTCTGAAAAAAGAATTAATGAATTGTCAATTTTTGAAATAGATGAAATATTATCCTTTTTAAAAATCAATAATGTATTTCCCTTGGCTTAGGTGATTAAATGAAAAGGATTTTAGATTTTAGAGGGGTTAAGTTAGAAATAGTGCCTGAGATTTACATGCCTAGAGAGGATAGTTTTCTATTTATTGATAATTTGAAATATGAAATGGTGGGAGAAAATGTATTTACGGAAATAGGAGTAGGGAGTGGAATAATATCTTTATCTATTGGAGATAAGAGTAGTAGTATAATTGGGGTTGATATAAATATGATTGCAGCATTAATTTCAAAAAAAAATGCCTATAGCAATAATTATGACAATTATTTAGGAGTATGTGGGGATGGAGTAAAGTCTTTTAGAAAAAAAAGTTTGGGAGGGAAAATAATTTTTAACCCTCCATATTTGCCAGAGGATAGTGAAATAGATCCATATTCACCTAAGCATGAATTACAACAATTGGTGGGAGGGAAAAAAGGTGATGAGGTGATAAATAGTATTATAAATTCATTAGATGATAGTGTAAATATGGTTTTTACCATGATTTCATCACTCGCAACAAATCCAATTGAGTTTTCTATAAATAAAAAAGAATGGAATATTAGTGTTGTTTCTTCTGAAAATTTAGGATTTGAAACCATTTGGTTATTAAAATTGGAGAAGATATAATGAGTACATATGTGATATGTGTGGGGATATTATACTCAGGGAATTTAGGTGCGATCGCTAGACTTTGTAGTAATTTTGGTGTAGAAAAATTAATTTTAGTGAAACCTGAATGCGAAATTGATAAAGAAGCATATGATAGAGCTACTCATGGGAAATATTATTTAGATGATTGTATAATTGTTGATAGTTTGATAGAGGCTAAAAAATATGTAGATTTGCTGATAGCATTATCTGCGAGAAAAGGGGGGAAAAACAGTTTGGCTAGATCATCAATCTCATTAGAGGAATATTTTGAAAAAAATGATTTTGGTGGAAAGGTAGGGTTTGTTTTAGGAAGAGAAAATTGGGGTTTATCAAATGAAGAAACTGATTTATGTGATTTATTAGTTCATATTCCGATTAAAGGAGATAATGTTGTTTTAAATATATCACATGCATTATCTGTTGTATTATGGGAACAAAACAAACTAAACAAAGAGGAGATTGATTCGGAAAAAAGGTTGATGACAAGGGAGGAAAAAGATGCGTTTATGATGATGCTAAATGATATATTGAGTCATGTTTGGATAGAAGAGGATAAACATTATGGCATGAAAAGAGTATTTAGTATGATAATAGGTAGGTCGATGGTCACATCAAGAGAGGCCAATACATTAATTGGAACTCTTAGGGGAATAAGAAGATCATTGGAAGGGCCACACCCTCCATGGGATAAACATGAATGATAGTGTGATGGTTTATGAAAAAACAATTAGAAATAGAACTGTCTAAAATTATTGATGATTTTAAAGAACCTAAAATAAAGTTTGAACAATATATGACTCCCCCAGAGATTGCAGCGTTTATGATACATTATGCTTGGATGAAAGGAGAAATTGAAAATAAAAAAATAATTGATATAGGTGCAGGAACTGGAATGTTAGGTATAGGCGCAGCATTTCTTGGAGGGAATGTAACTATGATAGAAATTGATAAAGATGCTTATGAAATTCTAAAAAATAATGTGGCCAAAACAGATCATGAGATCAGATTAATTAATAAAAACATATTTGATTTTGATTTTGATGAGAAATATGATACTGCTTTAATAAATCCGCCATTTGGAATAAAATCCAAAAATAAAGATATGGATTTCATAGTTAAGGCAAGTAAAATTTCTAAGCATATATTTTCAATACATGATGGTTCTGAGAGTAATATAAATAATATTAAATCTTTATTTGAAAAACATAATTTGAAAATTATTGAGTCTTTAATGATGGATTTTAGTTTAAAGTCAACATATCCTTGGCATGAGGAAAAAAATAAAATTTTGAAAGTAATGTTGTTATATTCGAAAGTAGTTTAAATTTTAACTATGCAAATGTCGAAATTTTAATTCTTTAATTAAAGAAAAACGAGCTGGAGATGGATGTATTATTTTTGAGTTACATAATCTACATTTTTTTGAGTTCAGGGAGTAATGATAATTTTCCATACATCTAAAAATTGATTTCATTAGTTTTTCTTCCTTTCAATTACATATTCTACATTCAATGATTTACTGATTGTGTTTAGTTCATTTTCAATAGAGTCCAATACTTCTAATACTTCGTCATATGATCTACCTTCTAAATTTATTCTATATTGTGGAGATCCTAAAGTAGTAATTTTACTATTAACCTCAGTAAACCTATTAGCTGTTTCTTCAGCTGATTTTAGTAGAGATTTTACATGTTCTACTCCATCAGGTGCAAAAGATCTAACTCCTAAATCTGCAGAAATATTAACAGTACTAATTTGAATACTAATTGCCACTACATCTAATATTGCTTTTTTCATTTCTGTTGAAAAATTATAATCGTTGAGAACTTCTCCTTCTGATACAGCTATTTCTTCAAATCCAGCATACATATTACCATATATTTTTATCAATGGGGTTTCGATTTCATTTCTAACCTGATCTACTTTGATTTTTAATTTTTCTGCAATTAAATTACATATTGCTATAGCTGCATTCTGTCTCTTATATTCTTGAATTTTATCTCTTTTATGAGAGTCATTTACCCTCTTTAAAGAAATATCAACTTGATTATTTTCAGGAGACACCCTTAAAACTTTGGCAACTGTATTTTGTCCTACTTTTACAAAGTTACGAATATTTCTGATAAAGGTACCTGCAATTTCACTAATGTGACAATATGCAGTGATACCATCATATTCTTTGAGGTCACAATATATACCATGATTTGTAATATTATTTACCACAACTAAAACTAAATCATTTTTTTGAGGTATTTTCTTTGTGCCCATTTGTTTTGTTAATATTAGGTAAATAAAAACTTAAAGTTATTTTGACATTAAGAAAGAGTTTCGAAGGAATTATCTGAAAATAGAAAAATTTGGAATTATGTATTCAGGAACTATTTTTTGATAATTCATATGAAAGGATGTAATTCATAGATTTGTACCAAAATAATAACCATGCTATGATTGCTATTGATGAAATTAGGACTTTTGAGATTGAAATTAAATATGACATTAAATTTGTGAACATTTGACTATCTATTGGTACAATTAAAATGCCTATTAATCCACAGAGAGCTAGTAATATGAGCCAAATAATGGTGAGTATACCATATATTGATAAAGAATACTTCATAATTGGATCAACTCCTGTCTAATTAAAAACGCACTAAGAATTGCAAGAATACAACAATATGCGACTAAAGAATAAATTTGATTTATTACTGTTTTTTCCGTTTTTGATGAGCTTGCGACTAAAAGTCGAACTAATGTGATTGGTGCTGCTGGATTTTTTGATGCTGTGATAATACCATCTTTTACGCTAACTGGTCTATCATGAATTTCTTTTCTTTCTCTAAGCCCTTTAAGTGATGATATTATTGAAAATGAATTCATGATATGGAGTAATAATGCGACGACCATAACAAATTCAATTTGTCCAAATATTGCAACTAAACCTATAGTTGCACCTACACCTAAAGAACCAGTATCTCCTGCAAAAATTTTTGCAGGGTATCTATTGAATAACCAAAATGCGGTTAGAACTGAGATCATTGTCAATGACACAAATCGGAGATAATAAATTGAGTCATCAGTTATTATTCTTCCATCAATAGGTATGATGAATGAAGTTATGAAGGCAGTTAACAATATCATAATACCTGAGCCAGACATTACCCCATTCATTACATCCAACATATTTGAGGCATTAGCAGGAATTGCAATAACAAATAAGGCTAAAAACCAATAAAATATAGTGAGTTGAGTTGGTCCAATTAATGGTAATACTGGTTTTGGAGTTCCTATTTGAAATATTAATATTGGTAAAGCAATTATAATCAAAAGTAATGGTTTTATTTTGGCAGAGAGACCTTTAAAATCATCAATTAGGCCAATAATAGTTACTAGTGTAATAATTATTGTAGTCATTAGTAATCTTTGTTGGACGACAATTGTTGGTGATGCTATTGTACCTATAATTAATAAGAAGATAAATATAATCATGAATCCGATACCACCTGATTCTGGAATTATGGGGGTGTCGATTTTAAATACATCTGGACCATTTTTATTGATAGAATTCATGTATCTAATCAAATAGGGCATGATTATCAAAGTTAAAATAAATCCGATTAGTGGCGTGATATAAAAAAATAGACTATACATTGTTAAAAACCTAAATCTGATAGTGCCTTATTAATAGCGTTTACTGGAGTTTCTATATTATTCAATTTTTCTTGTCTAATTTGTTCTGCTATTTTTGGATTTGCAATAATTTTAAGAAATAATGAAAATGCGTCTTTATAATTGGGTTCATGATATATTGGGAAATTTAATTTCGATAAATATTCACTAACTGCCAATTTCATTGGAAATGTATAGATTGTGGGAGTTCCTAACATTGCTGATTCTCTGGCCATTGTACCTCCACCAGTCATCAGACCTTTTGCTTTGTAGAGTAGGCTTAATGTGTCTACTGATTGAGATGGAATAATGACATCATAATTATTAAGAATTTTATATTGTTCTGGATATCGTGGAAAGACTACAATTTTGTCATTTGGATGATGTTTGTGATATTGTTGAATGATATACTCAAGATATGTGCCATTTTCTGACATCTTTGGAAATAGTTTTTGATAGTATGCAGATTGACTCTCCTCTGTTCGGAGAACTATAAATTGATTTGGTTTTAGATTTAATTCTGTCAATGTATCACTATCATATTCAAAATTTCGGATCCATAAGCTTTCGTCAACTCCATTGTATGGATAGAATTTGGTCACGCCAAATTTTCCAAATTTTTCTGATTTGATTGATGATGAATGAATTAATCCTTTTGATAAAGATAGTGTTAGTCGAGCGACAGCTTCTGCATGAGGTGTATCATTTATTAGAAGGACAGGAATTCCTAACCCATAAGCAGTTCTAACTGCATCTGGGGAAGAAAAAGAGATTAATAAGTCTGGTTTTTCTTTGTCAATGAGATTTGCAAGATTTTGGATACGATTAGTACCCTCAATAAGTTTATTTTTTAGATTAGATCCGCCATATTTTCCTATTGAATGAAATTTACGTTTTAATTTTAATAAGTTAAGTTCGGTATAATCATTATTTCGTGTAGTGAATATTGAGGTATGATTGAGTTTCTCATAATATAAAGCTATATGATGGAAAAGTAACGATTGTTTGCCAGTCAAAGCTTCATACCAAATCTTCATATTTGATCATTAATATTATGATTATTGAATTATTCGAAATTGAAATAATATTAAGATATAATAAATTTCTATGGTTTGTTGAATAATTT
>Ga0255761_10000046_pt1 | contig 109549 bp, 96 predicted proteins | sample 071ome_29_FD_179961 | JGI IMG/M metagenome (GOLD analysis project Ga0255761, IMG submission 179961) | Coastal salt marsh microbial communities from the Groves Creek Marsh, Skidaway Island, Georgia - 071407BT metaG (version 2) | ecosystem: Environmental > Aquatic > Marine > Intertidal zone >... | reverse complement strand
CAAGTACGATTGATTTCACAAAAAACAGAAGATCTAAATTATCTAATAAAGATCCATTACCTGATAAGTCAAATACACCCCATATTAGTGCATAAAAGAATGTAACAAACATTGTTCCTGCGGGATCAATAACTCCATATGGTATGAAAGTCCAAAATTCACCACCTGTTAAATCTCCATTTAATCTTTGAAGACCAAAAAAGCCGGTAATTATTACAGAACCCCACAAGAAAAATCCTCCAATATCTTGTAATTCTTTATTGGTTGGACGTGAAACTTTTAATTTTTCTACAAAACCAAGGTTAGCAAACATTGATAAGAAGTCTTGCCAAAAACCAATCGGACAGGCCCATCCACATGTAAGTTTACCAAATAAACTACCAGTCAAGAAAAATACTCCTAAGACTAAAAATGGAAACTGACCGTTAGCTAAAATATATTGTAGCGCACTGAAACCACCCCAAAATGTTGCATAAGGTGCACCAGGTGGTAGTACTACGGGTAAAGGAAAATTAGTACGAGAAAAACCAAATATTACTCCATTGAATAGAAGAAAGAAAGTTATTTGAGAAACTAAACGTAATGTTCTAATTCTTTTAGATGGTAAAACGGCCAACCACTCTTTAATGATATTATTTTCTGGATTTGAATTTTTAGTTGACATATTGCTTACCTACCATGGACGAGGAAGTCCACCATCTTCATCACCTATCCAAGGTGAGAGAAAATCAACCCATCTATCAAAATCATTAGGAGTGATGCTATTCATTATATCTAATTCAGATAAAGCAAAACCTGTGAGTATGAAAAATAGACTCACAATAATGAAAGTAAGATACTTAATTCGATTGTTGATTTCCATTATATTTGTCCCTTAATTTTCTATAAAATAAAGTTAGTTAAAGAGTTGCTGTTAATTATGAAAATCACTGAGCAATGAAAATATTATGTTTAAAAAAAATCATCCAAATTAGTCTGTTTTTGTGTATCCTCAATAACTCGATTTGTTTTTTGAATAATGTTCAAGTATCTACCTTCGCTAAAATTTTTTTCATCAACCAAGAATTTTGTAATCGCTTCTGCATCATAATTATGTGTGAAATCTAAATTAATATTTTTAGTCACATTTGGTTTTAAAAATATATCAAGAATATCCTTGTAAGGGATTGATGCATCCTTAACAGAACTAACATTTTTTTCGGTCTCTATAAATGAACCGTATTTTTTAATATACTTGTAGGCAGATTTAGGACCAATACCTTTGACTCCATCAGGATTAAAATCTGAACCCAATAATATACCTAGATCTATCAGTTGAAGTCGAGTTAAATTTAATTTATCTGATAATATGTTTAAGTCGATCTCTTCGGGTGAAATCAATTTTACTCCTCCGCCAGGTAATGCTCTTTTTCCTGAGATATTCAAATTTCGGACTATAATAGGACTGCCGAATAAAAGTGCATCATAATCTTGTGTGGCGGCCCCATATACTTGCCCCTCTATAGATAATTGAGCAGCTTGAGCTTCTCCTTCACCCGGGGCGTCAATTACAGGGATACCCATAAGTGATAATAATTTTTTGGCATCATCTATCATATCGCTTGTAAGATAATTTGCTCTTGTAGCAAATTTTCGAGCTCGGACTAAATCACCTTCTTTTAATGCTTTTTCATATTCTTCTTTTGCAATTTCTCGTTTTTTCCGTCTTTCTTCTTGAATTTTAGCTTTAAGTGGATGTGATTTTCCATCAAATACATAAACAGGGTGTATTCCTTCTTGTATCAAATTCGAATTTCTTAATAGAATGCCTACTAAATGTGAAGTAACATTACCTTGGTCATCAACTAATGAACGACCTGTTTGATCCCTAATTGATGCTAAAAATTGAAACAATACATTAAATGCGTCAAAAGCTAGTTTTTTGTCTTTATAATGTGATATCTGAGTTTCTTTTTTAATTGGAAAATTGGATTGCCCAAAAATATCAGATAAGTTTTTCACTCCCATTGAAGCAGTCAAGATGATATTAATATTCAGTATTATTATCCATTTGGTAATAAAATATGATTATTGCCTAATTTTGTGATAATAGCTAAAATCCAATATGATTTACATTCATTAATACTCCATTTTCATGTGCATGATTGAAAAACCATATAACACTATAAACCATTATTTCGTATGGTTTATGTTGTGAAGGTGAAAGCTAAAGATGCCAATGAAACCATAAAATACCTGAAAGAGAAAAAATTTGTTAATAATGAATACAAAATATCAAAAAATGAAAATTATGTTTTCATCCCAATAATTGACAAATTCAATAATGAAAATGAGATACTTGATAAATTTATTGTGAAAAACATCAAACTTGACAAGATAGAAAAATCTCCGAAATCTCTGTCTGATGCATTAAAAAAAATAAATCCTAATTTAACTGACGAAAAATATACAAAATCATATGATCAAATTGGCGATATTGCAATAATCGATATTGATAAAGACATGATAAAATATGAAAAAGAGATAGGAATGGCAATATTAAATTCAAATAAATCAGTTAAAACTGTGTTCAGAAAAAGTAAAAAAGTGAGTGGAATGCTTCGATTAAGAGGATTGTCTCACATAGGAGGGGAATATAAGACAAAAACATTACACAAAGAATATGGTTTGAGTCTAGTTGTTGATGTAGAGAATACATATTTTTCTCCAAGATTGGCTACCGAACATAATAGAATAGCTAATAAAATAAAGGAAAATTCGGAAATTTTAGATTTATTTTGTAGCTTAGCTCCATTTGGCTTCCACATCGCTAATAATAAAAATTGTCATATTGATTGTATAGACATAAATCCTATTGCTATTGAAATGGTAAAAGAGAGTTTAATAAAAAATAAATTATTAGGGAGCTTAAATCCTATTTGTATTGATGCGAGTGAGTTTTTATTAAAAAATAATAAGAAATATGATTATATAATTATGAATCATCCAAGTGGTGCTTTTGATTTCTTAGAAAGGGTAGGAACTAAATTTGAAAAAGGAACTACTATATTTTATTATGATTTTGTAAAAATCAAAAATTATGAAAAAAATATAAAGGAAAAATTAAAAACAATCAATTTTGATATTGAAAATATTCATATTGTACGACAGTCTTCTCCGAGTGAATATCATATTTGTGTAGAGGGGAATTTAAATTAATAAAAGCCAGATCAGTTCGCCCATCATTAATCATCACATATGCTCATAATAATGATAAACTTCATCATCTCTGGCATATATTGGTTTGATTTATAGTTTATTAGGAAATTTAAACATGTGTGAAAGAAGGTGAATTTCTATTAAAAATACAAAGATATGATTTTTTGTAGATTTGTATATAAATTATGATCGAGTTTGAATAATAAGTGTCACGAAAAATTAAAATCATATTCAATCCGGCATCAAGGGGTGGAAAATCAATAAAAATTAAGGATGAAGCAATTATTTTACTAGATAATCAAGAATTTGAATATGACATAATAGAAACAACAAAACCGTTAGAGGCAATAGGTATGGCTATTGATGCGAAAAATGAAGGATATGATATGGTGGTGGCTTTAGGTGGGGATGGAACTGTGCATGAGGTTGCTAATGGTGCGATTAAAGCAAACATACCATTGGGCATCATACCTGCGGGATCAGGTAATGATTTTTCGAAGGCCATAGGTTTAGATGGAAGTTTGGAGCAATCAATTGAAACTTTAGCAAATGGAAATATATCAAATATATCAACGGTGAAAATTGGAGATAGATACTCAATAAATGTAGCAGATGCAGGTTTAGGTGCGGATGTTGCCAAGTTGAGTATTACTACATTAAAATGGTTGAAAGGATCAATAAAATACACATTATTAATGATAAGAAAGTTAATGACACACAAACCGTATAAGTGTGTTATTAAAGTAGATGAGGAAGCTATTGAAGTTGACTTGAATATTTTAGCGGTGGGCTTCGGCCAATCTTTTGGTTCAGGTATGTTAATTTTACCTGATGCAAGATATTCTGATGAGCAAATGACTATTGCGATTATAAAAAATGCGGCTCGTTTTACAATTTTAAGATTGTTCCCAAAAATTTTCTCTGGGAAACATGTTAATTATAAAAAATATGTAGCTATGTTAAAAGGAAAAAAATTAGAAATAATTCCCAAATCCAGAGATATTAATATTGAAGCTGATGGAGAAGTGATTGATAATTCTACTAAAATTTTTGAAGCAGTACCTCATAACTTACAAGTTTCAATACCAAGTAACTTTAATTTGGATCAAAAATCTTTATGGAATAAATAAAAAAATATTAATTTTTATTAATAGGATGATCAGAGTCATAATCTACACCAGTAATTACAGAGGGATTTCCTAAAGGATCAAATTTTTCATAATCGCCATCAAAAATTTCATCTGAAGAAATTAGACCATCGGAGAGAGTGATCACCCGCATGCCTTTTCTAAGCATACCGACATCATGTGTGACCATTACAATTGTAGGAGACCAATTTAAAGCTTCGACTAATTTTGAGTGCCTATTAATACCATATAACAAATCTATGATTTCTGCACCTCTTTGGGAGTCTAAATCTCCAGTTGGTTCGTCTGCAATGATTAAATTTGGACGATTTGCCATGGATCTCGCAATACCTACTCTTTGTCTTTCACCGCCCGATAATTCATTAGGATAATGAGTTTCTCTTCCTTCAAGCCCTACCAAGGATAATAACTCTACTGCCCAAGGTCTTCTTTTTTGTTTATCAACTCCAGCCACTAACATAGGTAATTCCACATTTTCAACTGCAGACATAGCTTCCATTAAGTGAAAATGTTGAAATACTATACCTATTTCTTCACGTCGTAGTAAAGCTAATTCATCCTCTGTGAAATTACCTAATTCCTTTTCGTTGAATAAAATTGAGCCTTTAGTAGGTTGCTCCAATCCACCAATTAGGGAAAGTAGTGTACTTTTTCCTGAGCCAGACCTACCTAATATGACTATAAATTCTCCTTGTTTGATCTCTAAATTAATTTGGCGTAAGGCATGAACTTCATATGAAGCTTGTGAATATATTTTTTTAATATTTTTGAAGGAAATTAAAGAGTTCATTTTTTATCACCTATTCGTCAGCAGGTTCGATATATAATTTATTTGAATCAATATCTTCTACAAATTTAACATATTCTTTAATTTTATATTTTTCTCTTAAATATGTTGGAATTCTAACATTACCAAATTGGTTAACTACACCAACTTGTTCTCTTTTTGTTGATGCCCAATTTTTTGGATTTTCATTATCCAAAGATCTTCTAATTCCAGCAATGGAACCATCTAAAATATTATATGATTTTTGAGTCATTCTTTCAAATCGATTATCATGAGTAACTACAACTATTGTAATATTTTCCTCATTGTTAAGATCTTGAAGATAAGAAATTACATCCATTGTTGTTTCACTGTCTAACTCTCCTGTAGGCTCATCTGCAAATAATATTTTTGGATTATTTGCTAATGATACAGCTAAACCGATTCTTTGAGCTTCTCCTCCTGATAATTTACCCAAAGTATGATCTTTTCGGTCAGATAATCCAACTTGATTTAATAAATCTAAAACACGTTTTTTTCGTTGTTCTCGCGTGTAGTTTCCAACTTGCATGGCAAATAATATGTTATCGTATGCGGTTAATTTAGGTAATAAATTACGCTCAGGCAATTGCCATAGAAAACCACAAGACTTTCTTCTAAAAATATTCAATTGATCGCCAGATAATGAATGAAGTGGATGCCCATCTACAAAAATTGTGCCTGTTGATGGACGTACCATACCTCCCAAAATATTGAGAAGGGTGGATTTACCTGCTCCTGAGGGACCAATAATTGATATCATAGAGCCCTGTTTTATTTTTAAATCGACGCCTCTAAGAGCTTGAAAACGTATATCTGAAGCAGGATCTTTATAGTGTTTGGTTATTTGATTTAAGTCAATAAATTCAATGTCACTATTCATTTTAATCTGCCCTCAAAATTGAACCCGTTTGTTTATTTGCAGTGATTTGTACGGGTATGGCTGCAGCTAATATACTTAATATTATTGCAGATAAGACAAATATAGATGTTGTTATCAAAGGATATCGCAATTTAATGGGGGGTAATGTAGAGCCAAATACAGAAGTAATTAATAAAAATAAATTAGAGGAAATAAATGAACCTGCGATAATTCCAACACTGATTGAGGTGAGAACTAAAATTATTGACTCGATTACTAATAATACAAATATTTGTTTTGAGACCATTCCTACTGCCCTAAAAACTCCAATTTCACGTTTCCTTTCTGAAAGAGATATGAAAGTGAAATATCCAACTCCAATAATTGATGAAATTATTGTAATTATAAGCAATATGTCAAAGAGTTCATACATTAACAGTACTTCTGGACTATTAAATAAAGATTCTTGGATTAAAACTACACTTTGAACTGGCATGCCGTTATTAATAGGAGAGTCATCGAATTGTGAAGATTGTAAATCTCTTGGCTCGGGAAATTGGTCATTAGAATTAGAGAAAATGCTAGTCAGATTTTCATGTAGCATAGTATGATTTGCTCCAATAGCAGCTTTTGCATATAATAGCGTAGTGATCTCATTTTCTAAATATTTTGATAATGTATCAATGTGCATCACCACATGTAATATTTGTACCGAATTCTGTTCTATGTAAAGGGATGTGACTAAATTTGGCCAATAAGTAAATGTTCCCCCGATTTTTTCATTTATTCTAAAATCCTCATGTTGTATTGAACTATTAGAACCAATATTCCAATTTATTGCTTCTAACTGATCTGATTGAATCAGAATATGTTTGGCATTAATGATATCCATCAAATTTTTAAGAGTATCATTTGAGTATGATGAGTCCCAAAATGCGGTGTCTAAATAAGTATTTGGATCGATGGCTAATATTGATATTTGATTATAAAGAGTTGATCTAGATTGTATATTGATTTTTTGAATAAATGCTGTATTAGAAATTTGTGTCAAATTGGTAACAGCTTCGAGTTTATTAGTATCATTCATTTCTACTCCTTGTACTGAAAAATCTGCACCAACATTATAATAAGTAGTTTCATTACCCCAAGATGAAAAAGAACCGGGTACACCTAATGCTACAAAAGAAAACATCATTCCGATTATAAGTAGAACTGCCAATTTAGATGCTGAAAATTTATTATTTCTCATGTTTCTAGTTGCTAAAGCAATTAGATTTCCTTCTTTTAACCAAAGAAAGTCAGATATGAAAGTTAAAAAGTTAGAATAAAATCTGGAAACTAAAAGAGGGATACCTATAACAAGTATAGGTAAGGTCCATGGGGAAAAAAATATTAATGTATTGTAAATAAATTCTTCAAATGTTAAATATCTTAAGGCTAACCAAAACCCGATACCTATTACTGTGAATATGACATCTAAGTAAAACCGTTTCCAGAATGGAATTTTTGTTTCCTCAGATGCCTCTCCCTCTTCAACAGTTGTACGTGAAATAGATAAAATGGAAAAAATATTAAGATCTAAAGATAATATTAATCCTATTATTGGCATACGATAGAACCAATTATTTGGTACAAACAAACTGCTTTCTTCACCAAAAATATTATTTTGAGTTATAATTTGTTGGGTCCATGGTAATGAAATAATCATACCAAAAATAGTCGCTATAAATGCACCAACTAAAGCATCTGAAATCATCATTGATTTTAATTGATTAGAAGAGATACCTCTTATTTTCATTATTGATACTAAATTTTGTTTTCTTAATTCAACCAAATTTAATGAAAAATAAACTAAATAAAGGGCTATAGCAAGCATCGGGAGTGATATAACTAGCAATAAAAACCGTAGGCCAGTACCTTCAAATTGCGCATCATATATTCGCCATTCTGCACTTGAATAGACATTGGAGTCAAATCCTAAATTAATGATGAAATTATTTACATCATTCATAATTGAATTTATGGCACTTAAAACAAAATCTACTTCCAAGCCTTTTAAATTATCAATATCGATGAATGCATTTACTACTTGTGCGAGTAGGACATTTTGTTTATTTTCAAAAAAGTTTGGCATTGAACTATTAGAAACAAATATTCCATTTCTTAATTGCCAAGTATAATCATATCCAATATCCCAACCAAAATTGATATCCTCATCTGTAACTTCCCACCAACCATCAAAATTTATAGTGAAATTATTGGAGTCTTGGTAAGGACTTGTAAAAATAGTTGTATTTAAATTTTCAAAGAGACTTTCATTTATTGAAATGAAGTTGTTCCCATTGAAATAATCTTCGGAAATTGTTAGCAAGGTAAAATTCTCATTCCATACAAGATTTTTGGGAAAGGTGGGAAAATTCTGTAAAATATTAAATTGTTCTATTGTTATGCTATTTCCTTCGATATAGATATCAAATTCTTCTTCTATTGGGAGATCAAGTTGTAGACTTAGTCCAAAAGAATAACCATATTCGATATTTTTTGCAATCATACCATGATTGGATGCTGCCTCAGAAAATTTTGTCATTATTTGATCTTGATAATCCATAAAATAATTTTGAGCTGGATTTGGATTTTTTGACCAGACGTCTTTATATTCGGTAATTTGGAATAATGGAATTTCCCCATCATCAAGTGCATCTTGATATATATTTCCTATTGGAGCAGATGTCAATAGAATAATTTGTGAAATTACAGTAATGGCTAAAATAATACCGATTATAGATACTAGTAAGTACCTTCTATTTATTTTTAGATATTTTGAAATTAATGGAGAGATGTCTCGAATATCGTCATCTCCAATTTTATTTCTGAGAGATGTTTGGACGAACTTGAATAAAACGATCAAAAATGCGCTGATTAAACAAAATAGCATGAAATTGTCAGACTGTGGAATATCAATTATCAGAAGTACAACATATAAATTTATCAAAAATAGGAAGGCAGTAAGAGATTTTGTTTTACCATTAAATTTTGATGATTGCCTTTCATAATTGGTTTGTGACATGATTTGACGTCCATAATAAATATATCATCAACATATAAAACTTAGACAATATGATTTCACTTGAAAATTATTTATAAAATACAATTTTGAAATTTTAAGAATTAAGAAATTAAGTTGATGATTTTATACTAAATAATAATAACTGTTATTATTAAATAGTTAATAGGAAAGATATGAGTAAGGTCCATGATGTATTGATAATTGGGGGTGGACCTGCAGGCGTTATTGCTGGAATAGGTATTGCAAAGGAAGGCTATGATGTTGTAATAATTGATAAGAAAGAGAGAGGTAATATAGGTAAGAAGAATTGTGGAGATGCATTAGATACAAAACATACAAATATCTTATTTGAAGAGCTAGGGATTGAATTACCTAACTTAAATAATGGAGAAGTAAGATCTGAAGTTAGCAAGATTACGATTGCGTCAAAGTCTTTGGATACTAAATTGACAGCCAGTGCACCGGCATATCAAGTTGATAGATTAAAATATGGCCAGACATTATTGGAAACTGCTGAAAAGAATGGAGTGAAAATATGGGACCAATGTACCGTAAGAGGAATAATTATTGAAAATAATTATATAAAAGGAGTGAATTATTTTAATCAAGATGGTGAGAGAAAAACAATATTAGCAAAAATCACAATTGATGCATCAGGGTTTATTGGAGTAATGCGAAAAGATATTCCAAAATCGATGAGTAATGGAGTTAATTTAAGTTTTCCTAAGAAATGGACAGTTGGATCATATAGAGAAATAGTACAATTCAAAGATGGCAAAAATCATAAATTTCAAAATGAAATTGTATTACTTTATCATAAAAAAATCAAACCACCAGGTTATGCATGGATATTTACTGAGGGGAAAGATAAACTCAACCTTGGTATTACATGGGTTAAAGATATTAAATATCCAGAAGGTAAATCCATGAAAAAAATATATTCTGAAATATTAGGGGAATATTTTGATCCTGAGGATTACATAATATTAGATAAAGGTGGAGGAAATATACCAGGGATGCCAAATTTTGATACATTAGTTGTAAATGGTGGGATGATTGTAGGTGATGCTGGAGGTTTAGCGGACCCAACTACGTTTGAAGGGCATGGACCTGCTCTAGAGTCGGGTAGATTAGCTGCAATAGTTGCTGTAGATGCATTGAAAGAAGATGATTATTCTAATGAAAAACTATGGAAATATAATAAATTAATAATGAATTACCCAGGGAGTATGCATGCTCAATCATTTTTAGTTGCTAAATTTATTAGAGAAATGGGAGTTGAAAACTTTTCATATTTACTGGGAAAGAATATTGTCACAGAGGAGTTTATGAATAAAGTGTTTCGAGAAAAACAAAAAATATCGTTTACAATGGCATTGAGTATAATAGCAAAATCATTTCCAAAATGGAATATTTTATTGAGATTGCTTAAAATTTACTTCAGAGTTCAAAAAATAGGAAAAATATATATTGAGGATTATCCTGAAAATCCTTTATTATTAAATGACTGGAGACTAAAAAGGAATAAAGTTATAGGTGAAAATTTCTAGCCCCAAGTTATTGGTACTTCATAAACAACATCAGTTTTACTTTTCTCTTTGTAGGAAAATTTTATAATTGCGCCAGAGGCCTTTGTATGATTACCATAAATTTGGGCAACTGCATATGCTAATTGACCTTTGGAAATAGATTCGGGATGTATTTGATTTAATTTCCCAACTTGTTTGATATCACCCTCGGAATATAAAATTTCACAATCAATTAAGTCAATTGTAAAAGGATTACATATTATAATGAAACGAACAGTGGTCATCATTTCTTCCTCATCATAAATTAGAGGACCTAATTCATGAGGACGGATACCAATAATAGCTTGTGGTTTATTCAAGATTTGAAGTATGAGTAGAAAGATTATGTAAATTGGTAATAATATTTGAGACAAAGTCATAATTAATAGTTGTCCAGAAAATCCGAAAATTAATAATTCGATTAAGATAAGATAAAGTAAAAATTCGGTACTTGAGTCAAATATATTAAGAAATATTGAAAACCATCTGTATTGCCAAGCTCTATTAACTTGATCGGTTAATCGTTGAGCTAGGGTATTTGGAGAGGAAGTTGTTTTTTGTTTTTCTTTTGTTAATAAATCTGCGAATCTATTAAGATCCATCGAGTCATAATCCATGGTGGTAAGTAAAATATTCGATGTTTGCATTCCAGTATAATTGAATTTAATCATTTTAGTGTCAAGAAAAATTCTAATTGCAGCATAAGATTGATTTGTCTCGGTATCAGTGATTGTGTCATCTGTGATGTTTAATATATTTTCGAACTTAATCTTCTTTCTGGTGAACCAAAGATATGGAAGCACTAAACCATTGTCATCAAAGTAATATTTGCCTTTTATAATTTCTTTCCTACCATATAATATTGTATAAAATATGGCGATTATAAGTATTGCAAGTCCATCACTGAATTCATTATATATCCATCGAGTGATTGTTGAGAATATTGCTAAATTTGATATTATATAGATATATATTTTTGGTTTTTGTTCTCGAATTGATTTTTTCCGAGCAGAAGGAAGTAAAACATTACTATTTCGGGATGTATCATCGAAAATTTGTAGGTCTAATTGACTTGCTGCTTCAACCATTATTATAAGTTATGCAACATTTTAGATATATATTGGTATTGTGTACTTTTTATTTACTTATATTACTAGAAAATATGATTTTGATATTAGCATAAATAATTAATGGGGATAAGAATATATTAATAATTCTTATCTTTATGGTGATGTGGTCAAATCACAACTACCGTTAAGATCAGCTATAATAGAAATATTAAGATTGAAAAACGGGATGATGTTAGATAATGATTTATTGATCGCATTAAAGAAAAGATATGGAAATTATATATTTTCTGACAGTGAAATTAGCAAAGCATTACTCACATTGGAAACTCAAGGGTTAATTCATGTGCAAATAATACAGGGAAAGAAAAAAATTATTCAGGAAATTAATGAACATGATGGATATTTAGGAGTTGAGGAAGAGTAATTTCAACTTATAAATTATGATGATATATGAAATGCTAAATATAAGATGTGGTTTAATAATGTATGAATATTGAGGAAATAGATGCTGTTTTTTTTGATTTGGATGGTACCTTGTTGGGATTAACAGATGATGACTTTATGAGAATTTATACTGGTTTAATCTCAAAAAGATTTGAAAAATATTTATCTAAAGAGAAATTTATTGAGGCCTTATTAGGAGGTACCAATGCCATGTTTAAGCATAATGATAGCAATAATTTTGTTCTCGAGTCATTTTTCAATTATTTTACTGATAAAACAGGGATTAGTCGAGAAGAGACGTATAATAATTTTCAAAAATTTTATATGAATGAATTTGGAGAATTAGAAAAGGCTTGTGAGAAAATAGAAGTCGGCCCCAAAATTATTGAAATATTAAAGAAGATGAATAAAAAAATCGTATTAGCGACAAATCCGGTATTTCCTGAAATAGCGACAAGGAGAAGATGTGAATGGGCAGGATTATCATTTGATGATTTTATACATGTTACTCATGCTGAAAATTCGAATTATTGCAAACCTAATCCTAATTATTTTATTAAAATGTGTGAATTGGTAAATGTAAACCCAAAAAGAGTATTAATGGTAGGAAATGATTTCCTTTTTGATATGTCTGCATCAAGTGTTGGAATAAAGACTTGGATGATTGATAATTATCAAAGTAATTTAGAATTTAAAGAAAAATATAGTGTTGATTACAAAGGGTCATTAGTTGAGCTATATAATTTGTTAAATAAATAGTAATTGTGAATAAATTAACTGATTTTAGGAGAATAAATGTTTACAATTAAAAAAATATAAAATATAAGCATGTAAAAGTGGAATATAGAAGACAATCAGTAGGGTTGATGATTGTTTTTAAGGGAAAAAATTAATTTTTTAATTTTACATTACTTTAATTATAATTGACCCTAAGGAAGTGAAAAAATGGTTAAAATTAATAATTTAGATAATGAAGGATTGAAAAAATTATGTTTACAATTACTAAAATTGGATGATGAAAATGATGTTATAGAAAAATTAGCTAAATATGGTATAAAAGATCAACCTGAGTATTGGACAGATTATGGTCAGGAACCATCTAATTATTCAATAATTGGTGGACAACAATCAACATCAGATAGAGCTTTAGTAGAAAAATTGACAAATTCAATAGATGCGATGTTAATGTTAGAGTGTTTAAAGAAAGGGTTAGATCCAGAAAGTGATAAATCTCCAAATAGTATCGGGGAGGCTTTGAAAGAATTTTACAATATGAAGAATGGTAAATTATCAGATTTGGATGATGTACAACAAAAAAGTTTAGCAGAAAATATACAATTAATCGCTACAGGAGATTTAAATTCACCATCTATCTCAATAATAGACAAAGGAGAAGGACAATCACCTTCGAGAATGCAGGATACATTTTTATCGTTAATGAAATCAAATAAAACTAAAATAAAATTTGTTCAAGGAGCTTATAATATGGGATCCACTGGATCATTAAGATTCTGTGGAAAGAAAAATATACAACTTATAATATCTAAAAGAAATCCAACTTTAGCAGATAAAAAAAATAAAGATCATGATAAATGGAGTTTTTCAGTGATTAGAAAATTCCCACCTCGAGAAGGGGAAAAAAATATAGTATACAGGTACCTAACATTAAATAATGAAGTTTTGAGTTTTGCGAGCGATGGGTTAAAAATATTACCTGACATCTCAAGTAATCAAAATTATAAAAACCAGATGAATAGTGGAAGTTATGTCAAGATGTTTAATTATGCTTTACCACCTGGATTAAAATCAAATATAAATAAAGATCTCACAAAAAGATTGGATGCTTTATTGATTGAACCTGCTTTACCTATTACGGTTTTAGATAGAAGAGATTATGAAAATGAAAAATCATTCAAACCTGGTTATGTGAGGGGAATTGAAATCAAACTATTTGAGAGAAAGGAAAACCGATTGGAAGAGAATTTTCCATCTTCAGGTTCATTCTCGCTAAGAGAAACAAATTTCATTTACAAAATATATGCATTCAAAGATAATAATTACAAAAGATACTTTTCAAAAGATTCCATAATGTTGACTCTGAATGGACAAGCACATGGATTTTTATCGAGTACATTTCTTGCGAGAAGAGGGGTTGGCCTTTCTCACGTAAAGGATTTAGTGATTATGAGTGTAGATTGTAGTCAAATGTCGAGAGATTTACAAACTGAGATATTTATGACCTCACGTGATAGACTGTTGGCTGGTGAGTTAAAAGATGAATTAGAAGCAAAAATAGAAAATGTATTAGGAAGTCATAAAGGATTGGAAAAACTTAATTTGAAAATTAGAACAGATAAAGCATCTCAAGTTGGAGATGATACAGTATTATACAAAACAGTTGAGACAATTATTAATGAACCAATTATGAGGGATGTCATACGTTATGGTAGAATGGTTAGTCGGACTGTGGAAACATATGAAGAAGATGAAGCAAAAGTATCATTGAATTTTCATCCAAGTATGTTTAAAGTTTCTAATGATTATACCAAAGATACTCCAAGAGTAGCGACAGCAGGAAAACCATTTGCGATTAAATTTGATACTGATGTTACAAATGATTATTTTGATAGGATCTCTGAACCTGGATCTATAGAAGTGAAGGTAGGAGGGAAAAAATTAGAAGAAGGAAAGTTTTTCAATAAACGATTGTGGAATGGTGAATTTCATTTGATGATAAATAACGAAAATGAATTTACTGAGCAAGAATTATTAGATTTTGAAGTCACAGTAAATGATAATGAGAATAATAAATCATTCAACTCAAATTTTTATGTTGAGGTAAAAAAACCTAAACCTACTTTGCCAAAAAATGGTGTGTCAAATTCATCACCAAAAAGACCAAGAGTCAATAGAGGAGTTAAAACACCTAATATTAATCGAATTTTCAAAGATATGTGGAATTATCATAATTTCGATAGGTTCTCAATAGGATATGCAATACCTGAAGATGATGATTTTAATGTCTATATAAACATGGATTCAGATTATGTGAAAAGTGAATTAATGAATGCCGATGATAGAAAAAGAGAAGTATTTACATTCGCATATTCAACTATGATTACATTATTTTCATTAGTTTATGTGAATAAATTAAAAAGAGAGGCCTTGGAGAAAGAATGGGATGTTGATGTTGAACATGAAACTAGATTATTATTTGATGCGATAGGACCAACCTTGATTCCAGTTGTAAGACATATATTAACTCAATATGAAAAAATATGAGTTTCTAATCTGAGATAATTATATCAAAATCCATATTCCTTTTTTTCATCTCACTGAGAAAAATGTCGAAAGGAACGTCTACTTCTCCAAATAGAACACCATATTTGGTGATATTTTTTTCTAGTATCATTTGGGCGATAATACTTATTGGGTAAGCCGTGGTGCGTCCCATTGATGTGATTTGATTTACTTCATCCATATAATCAATTAATTCCCACTGGTGCTTTGTAGGCTTATCACGTATTAGACCTTCGACAATAATCCTTACTATAACTAAATCGGGAGTATTTTTGGGTAATAATTTTGATAATTGTTTTTCAATAATTTCTCTATAAGTAAATTCATTGATTTTTTGCTCTGATAATAATTCATATTCTTGTAAAAATTGGAAAAACTTAGCGTGCCCAGGATATCGAATTGTTTTATAATTTAAGTCATTAATTTTATTTTGAAATAAATTAGGTAATGAACTAGAACCACCTGAAGTATGAAATGCCTCTAACTCGCCTATGGGATCTTTGAACTGTAATTTTTCAACTTCTGTTAAACTTGGTACCTTGGTTAATTTTGCATTCTTCAAAATTACTGATTCTTCTATATATTCGTTTGTTAATCCCCTGATTGAGAAAACTTGTTGATATTTTAGGATACCTTTAGGACTTTGGGGTAATCCACCGACCCGAATGTGACAAGAATTTACGGAGTCAAATAATGATATGATACCTGATGCAATTATATTTGCCATTCCAGGTGCAAGTCCACAGTCAGGTACAATTATAACTTGACTATTTTTTGCAAGATTATTTAATTCATGTTGTTTTTTGACTACAGAATTATTTCCTCCTAAGTCAAGAAAATGTGTCTTGGTTTTGATACATAATTTTGTAAGCTCTAAATTAAATTTGTAGTCAATTGCTCCGAAAGCTAATTTTGATTTATTCAATAATTCAGTAATTGAAGAGATATCATTTGTTATATCTAATGCATGAATGGTAAATTTATCATTAAATTTTGAAAATCTAGTTTTAAGGAATTTTATTCTATGAGATGAATTTTCTACGAAATTTATGAAATAATCACTATGGTTGAACAAATCAAAAGCAATAGCTTCACCCATCATTCCTCCGCCAAAAATTATAATTTCCATAATATACTTAGTGCTTAATCTGTATTTTATACATTATTAGTGATTAGTATTAATTAGGCATCATTTTATTATTTTTTTGTATCAGAATTATGAATTTCAATGCAATCTACACATAAAGTGGGGTCTGGACGTGGAGCTAATGGAATTGGGTCCCTTTCCATGAAATTAGGACCATCTGATCGAATATTACATAGTGTAGTATTCTTTTTCATTTTTACAAGATGGGTTTCTCCTAAATGACCTAATCTTTTGAAAGTATAATTGTCAGCCATATATATATCATAAATTTATCTGTTTTTTATATTACCCTATTGTAACGTGAAAAATGAACATATCTGAAAACTTATTATTATTTTATTTACTAGCATTATAGTAAAATAATGAAAAAGATATTATTGATAGGTGATTTTAATACCTGGCTGTATAAAGTTGGAAGGTCGTTAAATACTGAATACAATGTAAGAAATATCCACTTTGTTGATGATAATATTGATGCAAAAAAGATTATTGAGTCATTAAATGTCAGTCGATATGTTAAATCCGACAATTTTCATGAGGTAACAATTGAAATTATAGATTTTGAGCCGGATGTTATAATTTACAAATCAGAGTATCTTTTCCAAAGAGAAATAATTGATGAAGATCAATTGCAGATATCATTATATGACATGTATAATCACCTAAGAGAAACTATCTCATCTCAAAATATACATTTAGTAATTATAGGAGAGGAAATTCATGATTTAAATGATATTATTCAAAAAAATCATAATTTAGCTATTGAGTCAATTGTAGGAATGAAAAAATTAAGTTTGTTAAATTTACCCCATAATATATTTGACATTACAACTGAAGATAGTGATGTAAGTAGAATATATGATGAAATGTTTAATATTCTATTAGATATTGTTAATAATAAAAAATACAAAATATAATAACTATATTAGGGTAAATAATCTCAAAGTACCGAAAATAGCAATTAAAATAATGATTTGTTTCCATGATGATGGTGATGAATTATTTTTCAAGGATGATTTTGAATATAATTTATACCAATAATATAGTAGGATTAGGATGAAAATAATTTCAACTATTAATGCCACTTTAACATTTCTTAATGAAGGGGCCCACCATACAAATAAGAATGATTGAGTGCCATCTGCAATCCAATGAATTGAGGGGATGTTTTGAATTTCAAAATATTTCTCTAAAGGACGCCTTATACTCCAATCCCAAAGATCAAATCCTACTGAGGAAAGCATTGGTATAGTATATCTGATATCTAACTTAAGAAAATATATTGCAAAAACAGCTTCCGATATATATGTAAAAAGATGCCAAGATGCATATACAAAATCAGACCAGTTACTTTCAGATGGATGATAGGTAAAATGAGCTAATGCATCGATTAAAGCGTGAGAAATAAAAGGTATAATTATTGATAGAAGTAAAATTTTAGTTGTATAAACTTTACTATTCTGATCTGAGATTTCTTTTTTATTAAAGAAAATCAAAATTAAATGAAAAATAACGATACCAGTAAGATAATGTGCTACGCCGTTAATAATTGTTCAACTTGTTAATATCTTAAAAAAATTAGGGGTTTTATGACTATTTTTATTATATTTAGTAATAATTTATTATCTTTAATTTAATAGATGAAACCTCAATGAGTATATTTTCAACAATGGTTGTGGTTCCTGCATTTAATGAAGAGGATCGAATTGGAAAAATGTTGGATGAATTAATTAAATTTGAAAATATAAATGAAATTTTAATTGTTGATGATGGATCAACTGACAATACTCTTGATGAGATTAAAAAAAGAAATCTAAGAGTAGTATCACATAGTAAAAATAGAGGTAAAGGAGATGCTTTACGTACAGGAGTAAAGGAATTTCTTCTGACGGAACATGATATCATCATATTCATAGATGCAGATGGACAACATGATCCTAAAGATATACTAAAATTTCAAAAGAAATTTGAAATAGGAAATGATGATATTATTATTGCCTCAAGATTTGGGACTGATCAATGGATAAAAAAAATGCCTTTTTTGAGAAAATTATCTAATTTACTTTCAAGATTTGGGATATGGATTTTATTCAATAAATTAACAATTGAGGATCCTCAAAATGGTTATAGAGCTTTTAGAAGAGAAGTTTTTGAAAATATATCGTTTCATAAAAATGGATATGAAGCAGAGACGGAAATTATAATTTATTCACACATGAATGGTTTTAGAATTGGACATATACATATAGAAACGATTTATGATGAAGAAGGGAATTCATCTAAATTTTCGTTATTGATGGATACTTGGAAAATACCTAGTGTTATGGTGAGATTATTTTTTAAATTAAAACCATTTCTAAAAAATGGAAATAGGAAAAATTAAATTTCCCTATTTTCATGTGATTATTTTTTTTAAACAGATCTTCTCTTGATTATTGGTACTGAGAGTATCATTAATGCAATTATCGAGAGGAATTCAAAACCGGGTAAACCTGCAGGTAAACTGATTTGTGGACCTGCTGGGGGTTGTGAGGTCTGAGTCTCATTTACAGATGTTGAATTTGTATCTGTAGATGTTGAATTTGCATCTGTAGATGTTGAATTTGTTGGTTCTGTTGGCTCTGTTGGTTCTATAATATCACCAACTTGTCGAGTAAATTCGTAACCATCACCAAAGCCCATTTCTATTTGAGGGACGTAATAGTCAAACCAAAGTTGATAAGTTCCATTCAACAAGTTTGCATTATCGTTAGGATATAATTGAACCTTAAAGAAACCATTATCTTGATTATACTCATAATTAAATTCATACTGATCTTTAACATTATATTCATCAGATTTATTGCTAACATCATCATCCCAATAATAGACATCATAATTACCTGAGAATTGGATATCATCAAAAATGTTACCATCAAAATCATAAATATATCCTTCAACTATGAATGGATCATCATTTTGAACAAATTCACTTATGAACGTAATATCCTTAATTATAGGATGTCGGTTATCCATATCAGTTCGTTCAAAATCAAAAGATAATGGAATAGATCCCATACCTTCCAGCATGACTTCTACATTTAAGGTATAATTACCAGGTACTGGTTGTTGATCAGGATTATCCATATTGTCATACCATAAGTTGACGTTCATATAACCATTATTATTATCATAATACCAATCTAACTTATAATTATCTTGGGCACCAGGACCTTCCAAATTCCAACTGATAGAAACTGGACCGTTGAAAACGTTATTATTTTCATCAGAAATATAACCTCCAAAGTCAAAAGATCCCCATCTATCAATTATTTCACAACAGAACCGATCTAAATCGAAGTTGAAAGAAACATCTGAAATAGTGAGAACAAATGATAAAACTAAATCTTGATAATCTTTTGCGGTTACCTTTAATTCTCCTTGATATTCTCCTTCTTCGAAAATATAGTGATTAGCTATTAGTATATCATATACAATATTACCTTTTTCATTAGTGATTTCAGTGATATTATAACTTCCGCCATTTGGACTAGTCGTATAGAATGCGACAGTAGATCCATTCAATGAGATAGACATGCTGTCTGCTTTGATGTCTTCACCATATAAGTCTTTTAGAGAGAGAGTTCTGAATAAATCTTCATTTGGCTTACCATAATTAAACATTTGACCTTCGACTAATATTCTATCAGTGAAGTGACTAACGATTTTTCCAATATGTACCCATTCATACATATTGTTTGAGTACTGATCGTTATATGAATATTGTTGCAATCTATTGCTTAAATATTGGAATAGAAGGTTGAGGTCAATTTTATCTAGTTGATTAGAACTACCTAATAAATCCATCACCATTGCGGCTAAATGCATATCTCCCCAATTATCATAAGGACTATATGAAAAACCACCAAACATATAATCACCTTGATAGCCATTAGTAACTTGACAAGATGCAATATAGTTTATTGCATCAGTAAATTTACTATCATCAGTTAAACCTAATGTAGATAATACTTCTGCAACTCTTATTGTGCTGTCAAGTCCTGTATTATAAGTCAAAAGTCCGTTAGATTTCAAAGATCGACCTTCAACATATTTCTGGAAAAGATCTTGTGAAACATATTCATAGATGAATTCTAAATTTAATCCTGCTTGATAATGCCAATTCAAGAATTGTTGAATATAACCAGATCCTTGTTCTGGATTTTGTTTTAGGTAATTGTATCTATTATCAAATATATCTTCTAAATTTACAGTAAGTGTGAAATTACTAAGATTTGCTAAATATCTTCCATAGAACATTTGATATTCATCTCCCCAAGTATCATAGATCCCATATTTGAAGAAACCATTGTAGTAATTATCACTATCATTGATATACATTTTTGAGAGAAAATTTTCTAATAGGGTTAAATCGATCTTATCAAGACTATCTGCTGTTTCCAAGAATTTTACCGCTCTAAATGCAGGTTCCATGACATTCCATGAATCTAAATTTAGATTCCATTGCTATCCATGGACTTGGCAAACATACCTGCGGGATAATCTCCTTGGTCATCTTTTAATTGTAAAGCAGAGAAATAATCAATATTATTGTTCATATCAAATTTATCGTTATCATTAAAGAAATCAACAAATGCATTGGTATCAAAAGCTCTTGATAACAATTGAATTGCTTCACTAAATTCTTTTATTTCGTTATTACAACCAAAGATTTTTTCATAGCTCCCTACATTTCCTACACACATATGATCATTAACAGTTTTGAGAACTTTAGTGTAATCCAAATTATCTCTCAACATAGAGTCTAATTCATCAGATTCTATGTAACTTAACGAAGATAGTACTTGAAGTGTGACCCAAGTATTGACATTATTCGAGTCTGGATAGCTCCAACCAGCTCTATCGTCTGATTCAATAATATTATCTTTTAAATATTCCAGTAAATTGGAAATATCGATAAATCCTGCTGCAATACTTGAAAGAGAAGTTTGGATAGATGAACCAAGATCTTGTTGATAATTAGAAAAACCTCCATCCATAGTTTGATAATTTTCTAAATTTAAAAGAAAAGCAGAAGCATTAATATCCACATCTATGTCGAATACGCTTATGCGTTCGATAGTTCGTGCGATATTATCAGGAGAATATTCATTATAATCATTTATTGGATTATTAGTGTAATAACCCTCAAAATAAATTTTTAGATTATCATATACTGACTTTAATTCAGGTTGATTATCTGTTAAAAGGCCAATTTTCTTTAATACCTCAAAGAAATATGCTTGGTTATATGAGTCAAAACAACAATCGCTGTATTCAGCCTGTTCAAGACTATGAATATCATCTAAGTTATTTTTATCTGAAATCCATGTTTTTTCAAAGGTAACACCATTTTCTGTTGAATCTCCTTGTGTTCTTATTTTTGTTTTTAGATAGTCTGTAAATTTTTGTTTCATTTCTGATGATAAATAAGATTGATTATCTGGATCTAAATTATACAAGAATTCAATTATTTCTAAAGTTGAGTATGCAGAACCTGTACCCCAACTTTCTTGAGTGAGACCTCCAGATGTATATTCTCTCAATTGTATTTCTTTTACAATTGAGTCTACATTATTCTTCCAATGACCATCTTCGTTAATATCAATTTGTTCTATTAATTTACTGAGACTGAAAATAGTTGCAAAGTTACCATGTCTTCCAATATGTTGTAAAGTAGGTTGTCGATCAATCTTGTTATCTTCATTTTCGTCTAACCAATATGTATTGTAAGAATGGTATTTTGCGAGCTGTATACCGTCATCTTTATCATAAGAAGAGATTGTATAATTTTGATCTTCTAAAATTGATACTAAAGCTAACCCTGCATAAAGATTAGTGAGGGTGTCTTGGTTGTGACCGTGCATTAACGACCAGAAATCAAGATCGTTGTTTGGGTAAGTTTTGAACATTGTGGTATAATTTAAACTCATTTTATTTCTTGTTTGAAAATTATCATCATTATCGATTCTATTGGCATCATTTGCTGTTGCGATATATTTTAAGAAATAATTATAAAATGAATTCATGTCAAATACTTCATTTAGTGACACTCCTATTTTAGAGAGAAGGTCGAATGCTAACAATGCATATGATAATTTTGCGTCATTATCATGTTGATATGCAGAAATCCCTCCCATATATTGTCCATCTGTTTTTTGAAATTTTACTAAATTTTCGGTTATTTGATTTTTAATTGTGTCTGTAAGTTTATCTGTTTCTTGTAAAAATATAGCCCATGAATATAACCGTGTTAATTCTCCAGAATTTTCTAAATAATTAGAAGCAATATTATTAGCATATTCATCATTAATAGTGTAACCACCATTGACTAAGGAGTATAACGGATATACTAAGTCACTATTACTAAGGGCCCAATTATCAATTTCCATGTTTTGATTATTTTCATAAATTATATTTTGATAAACTTCATTATTTATTCCTTTGTTAACTAAAGGATATTGTGTGATATATAAGTTGTTTTCATTATAATCTACTCTCCTGTCATCTAAAAACTGATTAAAACTTCCAAATAATTCTTGAGGAATTTCGTCATACAAGTTTAATAGAAGGTCATAATAAAAATAAGTTGAGGATGCATCCGCAAAATTATTGGAAAATGAACCTGATTTTAATTCCAAATAACTCACAGCATTGGTGAAATATTGTGGATCAAAATATACATTTCCCTGATCTCCTGGATTTCCCATATCATGATCATCTGGTATTAATCCTGATTTTGACAATTCTTTGATGTCAATTTGATAATTATTTTCAATATTAGTATTAGATTCATTTGTTGCAATAGTGGATGGATTTAGTGATAATATCATTAGTACTACTAGCAACATTGAAAGAAGACTATAATTTTTCATATTGATACTAAGAGTTTTTTATATATAAATATAACTTAATAAAAATCTAAAATTCATAGTTGAGATCGATCTATCACCAAAATTAATGATATTTATTTTTGAAATTTTGTGTGCTCAATACAATAGGTATCTTTCTTAACTATTAAATGTAATTGCATTAATTTTAGTATATAACGGATATCCGTTTAAATTTATGGAGTAAAATTATATGACATTTTCCTTTGGAGTATGGTTTTGGGCCGCACCAATCACAGGTGTGATAGGTTTAATATTTGCATATTTGCAATATAAGGATGTAATATCCTTGGATAGAGGAACTGAAAAAGCAATTGAAGTTCAAGATGCGATTATGGAAGGGTCTAAAGCATTTATTAATAGACAAACAAAAACAATAGCTATAATTGGAGCAGTAATTACTGTATTAATTTATTTAGCTATTGATCTTACAACTTATGATGGAGCACCATTTAGTGCTATTGCGTTTGTACTTGGAGCCACTAGTTCAGTGGTAGCAGGATTCATCGCAATGATAATGGCTGCAGAAACTAATGCCAGAACAACTCATGCTGCGACAATTAGTAGATCTGAAGCATTAAGAACAGCCTATAAGGGTGGTTTAGTATTAGGTCTTTCTGTTGTATCATTTTCAATTATAGGAATATCTTTATTATTCCTTGGTTATTCAATAGGTGATGCTGTGCCTTCTCCCTCAAGTATTATCGCTTTTGGTTTTGGTGCTTCCTTTGCCGCTTTATTCGCACAGTTGGGTGGAGGTATATTTACGAAATCAGCTGATGTTGGTGCAGATTTAGTAGGAAAAATTGAAGCTGGTATACCTGAAGATGATCCAAGAAATCCCGGTGTAATTGCCGATAATGTAGGTGATGCAGTTGGGGATTGTGCGGGAAGAGGAGCAGATTTATTTGAGTCCATTTCTGGTGAAACAATCGGAGCCATGATAGTTGGTTTGATATTTTATCTTGCTACTGTTGAAGCAGGTTTGGAAGAAGGATATGCAATAGGTTTCATTATATTTCCATTAGTTGCTAGAGGTTTATCTATGTTAGCCACTCTTGTGACATTACCAATTGTAAAATTAGATGATTCTGGTATGAAAACTGAAAAGGATGAACAAGGAAATGAAATTATATCATTTGATGATAATCCAATGCGACCTATGAATAATGCTTTTTATGCAGTATCTGCGATATCTTTTGTAATATTTGCAATTTTAATATTATTCATGTTAGGAAATGGTGATTTTGCTGTATTTTGGCCATTAATTGCTTCTGCGGCAGTAGGTATTGTTTTAGCACTATTGACCTTATGGGTGACGGACTATTATACAGGAGATAATAAACCTGTATTATCAATCGCAGAAAGTTCACTTACCGGCCCAGCAACAAACATAATTACAGGTTTATCTGTAGGTTTAATGTCTACTTGGGCACCCATGTTATCTTTAATTGGTGCAATAGTAATTTCCTATATTTTAGGAATTCAAATCCCTGAGATGTCAGGAAATGAAGTAGTTGATGCTGTAAACTTATATGTTGCTGACGTAGAATACTTACCTGGCGAAGATGCAACTTCAAAAGCTAAAGCAGTTTGGGGTATATTCTCAACCACTATTGCTACAATGTCTATGCTTTCAGTTACCCCAATGATTCTGACAATGGATGGATATGGACCAATTGCGGATCAATCTGGTGGAATTGCAGAAATGTCTGGTGCTGGTGAAGATGTTAGAGCAAAAATTGATTCTCTTGATATGGTAGGGAATACCACTAAAGCATTAGCAAAAGGATATGGAATGACTTCCGCAGGTTTAGCAGCTCTATTATTATTCCAAGCATATTTGGAGGATTTACATAAAGCTGCTGCAGAAAATCCAAATGCCATTGAAATTGGATATGCTGTTGATTTAATTAATCCAGGAATATTAGCAGGTTTATTTGTAGGTGCATTGTTACCATTTGTATTTACTGCATTTTCAATGATGGCCGTCGGTAATGCTGCTGGAAAAATGATTGATGAAATTAGAAGACAATTTAGAGAAGATGGAGATGCAATTATGAATTTTGAAAAGAAACCAGATTATGCAGCTTGTGTTGATGTTGCGACTAATGCTGCATTAAGAGAAATGATAGTACCTTCACTTCTTGTAGTGATTACACCAATTTTAGTTGGTTTTGTATTCGGAGCTTTACCACTTGCAGCATTTTTAATTGGTGCAACTGTAGCAGGTATACTTCTAGGTCTGACATTGAATAATGCCGGTGGTGCTTGGGATAACGCTAAGAAAGTAATTGAAACTGGAAAATATGGTGGAAAAGGTTCTGAGGCACATGCTGCAGCAGTTATCGGTGATACTGTAGGAGACCCAACCAAGGATACTTCTGGACCATCAATTCATGTATTAATTAAATTGGTTAACACAATTGCAATTACTTTAGTACCTGTACTAGTTGTTGTTCAACCTTTAATCGGATTTTAATAAAATAGATATATAATAAAATCAAAAAAAATAATCAATTAAAGCATATTTTGAATTTATATGTTATATAAATATATGATAGTTTGAATTTGAAAAAATATGTTAAATGAAGATATCGCAAAAAAATATCCATTTTTAGTAGAATTAGGAATTGAGGATTTAAACTCTGGAGGGAGTATAGGTTTTGATAATTGGACAAGTAAAGAGAATAGAGATGTGTTAGAAGTTTATACTCCAATAGATGGTTCATTGATATCTAAAGTTGTAAAGATAAATGAGGATGATTATGAAATGATAGTAAGTGCTGCGGAAGAGTCTTTCAAATCATGGCGAACATTACCAGCTCCAAAAAGAGGGCAAATTGTTAGAGAGATAGGTGAAGAAATTAGGTTACTCAAAGAACCGTTAGGAAAATTAATTACCTTAGAAATGGGCAAAATATTAGTAGAGGGGTTGGGAGAAGTACAAGAGGCGATAGATATAGCTGATTTTGCAGTTGGACAAAGTAGGATGTTATATGGATTGAGTATGCATTCTGAGAGACCTCAACATGTTATGAAAGAACAATGGCATCCATTAGGAGTGATCGGTATAATTACAGCATTTAATTTTCCGATGGCAGTATGGTCATGGAATGCTATGATTGCAGCAATTGCGGGAGATACGATGATTTGGAAACCTTCATCACAAACTCCATTATGTGCAATAGCATTGCAGAAAATCACGAATAGAGTAATGGATAGGTATAATATGTCAGGTGTGTTTAACTTAATGGTTGGTAATGGAGCTATCACAGGACAAAAATTAATTGATGATGTCAGAATACCGTTAATTTCAGCGACAGGAAGCACCGGTGTGGGAAGAAAAGTTGCAGAGGGAACAGCTAAAAGATTAGCTAAATCAATTTTAGAGTTGGGAGGAAATAATGCGATTATTGTAATGGAAGATGCAGATTTGGATTTAGTAGTTCCTGCGATTTTATTTGGTTCAGTAGGAACATCAGGTCAAAGATGTACAACCACAAGAAGAATTATTGTCCATAAAAATTTAGCGGACAAACTTAAAGAGAGTTTAGTGAACTCTTATAAACAGATTAAAATTGGGAATCCATTGGAAGATGGAATTCTTATGGGACCAGTTGTTAATGAAAACACATTGTTGGATATGGAAAATGCAATAACTAAACTAAAAGAACAAGGAGGTAAGATATTGATAGGAGGCGAACGACATGAGGATAAATCCGGATTTTATATCAATCCAGCTATTGCTGAGGTTCCGGGTAATATAGAAATAGTGTGTCATGAGACATTTGCACCTTTACTCTATATTATGACTTTTGAAAATATTGAAGAAGCCATCAACTTACATAATGATGTTCCTCAAGGATTATCATCATCTATGTTTACAAATTCAATTAGAAATGCTGAATTATTCTTATCTACGAGTGGTTCTGATTGTGGAATTGCTAATATAAATATAGGTACCTCAGGTGCTGAAATCGGAGGAGCATTTGGTGGAGAAAAAGAGACTGGAGGAGGTAGAGAGGCAGGATCTGATTCTTGGAAATACTATATGAGAAGACAAACAAATACCATTAATTGGTCGTCTGAATTACCTTTAGCGCAAGGAATTGATTTTTCAGTTGAATAAGATTTAATCTTTAATTAAATAATCTTCAATTTTATCTTTTAGGGTTTCTTTTTTATTTCGATGATTTTCTAAATATTGATTAATCTTCTCGATAAGTATTGCTTTCAGTTCACCAGAGAGTAATTCTCCTGAAATATAATCCTCTTCAATTTTTTTAATCTTGTTATCATCAGACTCAAAAAATTGATATAACCACTGAAATGAGATATCTACGGATGGATCACCACCTAATTTTCGGTGTAATTCTAATGTATCTTGACCACCAGAAAATGCATATTTATTAATTTTTGATTTAACCATTTTAGGAGTATCACTCATATATATCGCTGTGTCTGCATTGGAAGAAGACATTTTACCATCATGACCTGTTAAGTCTGGAAAGAATGAATTTTGAATAGAAGCAGGTTTGTAGTAACCTAGCTTAGGTAATACATCTCTTGCGACTCTGAAATGAGGATCTTGGTCTATTGCATGTGGGATTAAACATGGTATGTTTTTATTCTGCCATATTGACTCGATAATTGATGGTACAGCTTGGATAGCGGTGTAAAATATCTCACCTATATTATTTGAGTTAGTAAACCCAAATGAAGATTTAACAGTTGAGAAAGTGATTTTTTTTGCAATTGGTATAGCGGCATTGTATAACGTTTTGGAATTATCAGAGTCTATCATTATTTTTGTTTTCTTTGGATCAAAACCTATGGCGATAATATCTAAAATATTGTCATACGCAATTTTTTTTGTTTCTGATAAATCCTTAAATTTTTCAGAAAATAAAAATTTTTCATCATCTGTGATTTGAAATAATAATGGTACATCAAAAGAACTTTGTAACCATTTTGTAAATTCCCATGTGACTATATGACCTAAATGTACTGGTCCTGATGGACCTCTTCCGGTGTAAAGATAAAATTTATTTCCTTTTTCATACTCATCGAGTAACCAATTTAAGTCTCTATGAGTAAAGAAAATATTTCTACGAAGCATGTGATGTAACTGCCCCGTATGTTTTTTTATGCGATTTAAAAGTGCTTCATCTATCGTTTCAGTACCAAATTGTTTGATTAATTTTGAATAATCAATATTTCCTTTAACTTCCCATGGAGTAACGGAAAAGTTATTATCAATATTAGTATTATCCATAATTTATTCATATAATGTTCATATAAAATAGATCTTCGATAATTCGTTTAAGATAAGTTAAATTATAATTAGATGTAAGGCATAAGAGTGTGGTAAATATTTGTTGAACAGTTAATATTATATTTTATACTATGAAAATTGTAGTCAAATAATGCGGGTTGAATTATTGTATCCTATTGTTTCAACATCTGTATGGGGGATCGCAATTGTTGGTGCTAAAATTGTGGGTAATGCAGGATTCAATCCTGTAGAGATAACGTTTGGCAGATTTTTTTTAGCTACATTAATATTTATTCCATTACTATTTTTTTTGAATTTTAACAGAAATGATATAATCCCAAAAAATAGATACTCTTGGTTAATGATATTTGGATTATCGCTATCAGGAGTTGCAGTGAATAATTCTATTTTTTATTTTGGATTATCTAAAACAACTGCATCAATGGCTTCGATGATAGTTTCATTAAATCCAATTATGACTATGTTATTTGCAGTATTATTTCTTAATGAGAAATTTAGTACCAAAAAAATAATATCTGTTATCTTAGGGATAATAGGGATATCGATAGTAATTGGTTTTGATGGAAACTTTGGGCAAATACAAGGAAATTTACTAATCTTAATTGCGGTGACAATTTGGGGGTCATCATTTACATTCTCAAAAAAAGCATCTGAAAATGGATTGAGTGCAATCGCGATTACAGGATGGAGTGAAATTATAGGAACTATATTTTTATCTCCATCTATTTTCATTTTTAACACCTTTGAGAAAATTGAATTATTAAATGGTGAAATCTTGAATTGGTTCATTTTTCTTGGAGTACTATCGTCCGTAATTGCGTATATAATTCATTATCAGGCAATTTCGATTTATGGAGCGAGTAAAGTTGCACCAAGTGTCAATATTATTCCGATATCTGGAGTAATCACTGCATATTTCATCTTGGGTGAAAATATATCGTTATCATTATTTTTAGGCGGATTAATAGTTATCATAGGAGTATTTTTAGTTCAATTTGAAAAATAATGAAATGGATTAAAGTTAAAAATTTGAATAAAAGGGAATTTATTTTATACTGAATAATATTAAATTCGATAATGATTATGGTAAAGACTTTAGGAGTATTAAATATCTGTAAACAATTGTAAGAGTATTTACCTTTATAATTTATATAAAAGATATGTTAAATAATAAAGCATATGTTAAATGTAAAAATAATGCATAATTAAAAGCTAATAAACATAAATAATACAAATAATTAATTATTTTTTAGTTATGAACAAAAGTATTTGATACAAGGTAAATTTTATATAAATTCTTTATTGAGGTAGTTTAACCTAAAAGTTGTGTCAAAATGAGCAATAGAAAAGTAATGGATTTAATGCTAATCAACAAGATATTAGAAAAGGTGAATGCACCTCATGGATTAAATTCGGTATACTATAGCGAACAGACAGAATTTGAAAATGGCGAATTAGTATCACTTGATATTTCGGATTTAGGTATTACCAAATTACCTAAAGATCTTTTTGTGGGATTAACTAAAATCAAAAAATTACATGCGAGTTTCAATAGTATTGAGTCTTTAGAGAAGGAGACTTTAGCACCATTAGTTGATTTAGAGTTTCTAAATTTATATGGAAATAATATTGGGAAAGTAGATGATGAGACGTTTGAGAAAAATGAAAAAATTTATTGGTTAGATCTGAGATCTAATGAAATAGAGACGTTGCCAAAATCGATAGGTGGATTGAAGAATTTGGACTACCTATTTTTACAAAATAATCCTTTGAGTTCTCATCAAGATTATGATTGGGCATCAGATTTCCACAGTAAAAGAGAAATAGGAAAATTCATGCCTGAGTTTCAAGAAGCCATGGGTTTAGAAGTCACAATGAAAAAATCATTATCTAGACAAGAAATTGCTGAACGTGAATTGCGTAAAAGAGAAGCTAAGAAAAAGAAAGAAAATAGTGAATAAGTATTGTTAATTTACTGAACGATTAAAAAATTCACCGGCTTTATATGAAGACCTGACGAGTGGTTTTGAAACGATATATTTGAAACCTAGTTCATTTCCATACTCTTCATATTTTCTAAATTCCTCTGAATTGAGATATTTTTTGACAGGAAGATGTTTTAGGGTAGGACGCATATATTGACCAATCGTTATGAAATCGACATCGTTTGACTTTAAATCATTTAATGTTTCACATACTTCATCAAAAGTCTCTGAAAAACCAACCATAATAGATGATTTTGTAAAAATTGTTGAAGATGATTTAATATATTTCAAAATTTTTAAACTTTGATCATAAGTAGCTCTTCGATCTCTTACAATTGGAGTTAATCTTTGTACGGTTTCAATATTATGGGCAATGACATCAGGTTTAGCATCTATAATAGTTTGAATTGAATTTAAATCACCTTGAAAGTCAGGAATAAGAACTTCTATTTTTAAATCTGGAAATTCAAGTTTAACTTCAGTGATACATTTTGCAAAATGAGTTGCGCCTCCATCATCAATATCATCTCGGTTAACTGATGTTAAAACTATATAATTGATATTTGAAAATTCTTTAATTGCATTCACTAAATTTTTTGGTTCGTGAAAGTTCAATTCAGAAGGCTTTGAAGAAGTTTTCACTGCACAGAATTTGCAACCTCTAGTACAAGTATCCCCCATTAACATGAAAGTTGCTGTTCCTCCACTCCAACACTCAGTTCGATTTGGACACTTAGCTTCTTCACAAACTGTTGCAATTCTAGATTGATTGACAGTTTTTCTTACTAAAGAAAAAGTTTTTGAAAATGTATTACCTCTGAATTTTAAAAAATCAGGAGCAGGACCAGCAGGATTTTCTATAGGATAACGACTCAATATAGATACAAAGTATGGATATTTTATAACATAATCGACAATAACAAAAATCAATGATAGCAGATTGTGAATGTTATAAACGCAATTAAATTAATTATAATTTTCGTAAGTAATAATGCATTGAAAATAATATAATTAAGAAATATTAAAAGGAAAATCTATCAATCAGCTTATAATAAATTAAATTATGTGTAATTTGTAAAAATATGACTACATATCAAGGCAAAAACGGACGAAAATTAACGGGTGCGAGATTGCGAGCAAATTCTAGTAAAAAGAAAAAAGAATTAGGCAGAGCTGCAACTGAAACAAGTATTGGTGAAACAAGAATCAAAAAGTTAAGAGTCAGAGGTGGTAATTTTAAACATAGAGCCTATAAAGTTGAGACTGCCAATGTAGTTGATGTATCTTCAGGTAAGACAACAAAAGTTGTTATCAAAGATGTTGAAAATAATTCCGCTAGTAGAGATTATTCAAGAAGAAGAATAATAACTAAAGGAGCTGTAATTGTCACTGAATTAGGCAATGCAGTCGTTACAAATAAACCTGGCAAAGAAGGATATATTAATGCGACATTAGTTAAATAATTATATTAAGAGAGAAATAGAGGTACATTATAATGCTGAGAAGAAAAAAGTTTCAGGTTATATATCCAGAGTATTTTGATAGTGAACTGTCAAAAAAGCAAGGAAGGCGAGTAAATTTAAGTTTGGCATCAAAGGAGCCAACTTTGAAAAAGTTAATTTTTGCATGTAATAAATTGGATATCGATTTTGAGGAACAGAAAGATAAGGCATATCCAAGTAGATGGTGGGAAAAAAAAGGGAGATTACTAATTCCAATTAATAAACAAGAGAAAAAATTAAAATCAGAATTAATAGTAGAGTAAGCAGAGATAATTAGGAGAATTGTTGTTAAACAAAAAACACTTGAAAAACAACTTAATAGAAAAGATACGAAAAAAGGGAGAACAAAAAGTGCGAAAAACGTCATCAGGAGAAAATAATATGAAGGATCAACCTTTAGGACCAATTATTAGTAAGACAGATATTGAGGCCATTTGTAGACCAAATAAGAAGGTCATGGGAAAGGGCAGAATTGTGATAGATATAAATTCTAATATGGTAGGTAATTTAGGAGATCCTATAGGTCCTGTAAGAGATCCTTATGTCGTTATAAAATTAAAAAAAAATAGCAATGTAAAAGTTGGCGATTTGTTAATAGCGAAAAAATATGATAAAAATAAAAAGAATAAAAAATTTAGAAGGTAATATAATGCAAATTTATGTAAAAAATATTAGTTGGATTAGTTGAGATTATGTGAAACCTAATAAATATCTAATTGTTAGTAAGATTATATGGCCATGAGTGAGTCCCAACAGGTAAGTATTACTCCTGAGAGAAATAGTTCTGTATTAAGAAAAGTCGGAAGATGGTTTCAAATTCCTGCATTAAGAACAACATTTAGGACGATGTTAAGAGTTCCAACTACAGATTTATATGCACCTGGAAAAGAAGATTCTCATTACCCAGCAATTGCACATAGGTATAGAGGCTTATTAGCCCTAAGTGTAAAGGCATGTACTGGTTGTAAAAAATGTGAAAGAATATGCCCAAATAACACCATAATTATGGAAACAAGAATGATTGAGGGTACAGAATATAGGTTCCCTGGTTATTTTGCAGGTCGTTGTATGAAATGTGGTTTGTGTGAAGAGGTTTGTGATCGACAATGGGCTATAAGACATACTGATCAATTTGAAGATGCTAGTTTTTCTAGAGAGCAATTATATTATGGACCTGAAAGAATGTTCAAGATGTGGGAAAAACATATTGAACCGAGAGTTCAAGCAGGACTAACTCATAAATCAGTCCCTGATAAAAGAAGATGGGAAAGAGATAATATACATGAGAATATTGATTTTGAAGATGGACCAACTCCTGAAGTTCCTGAAGAATATAAAGATAAAGTATCTGATTATTATGACATAGAAGTTGGTTTTAATGCTCCAATTGGTAGATGGGCACAAGAGAAAAAATATTAATCTAAAATATGAGATATGACATCATTATGATTAGTAATTGATTTTTTAACATTGACAAATGTACCTCTGAAAAATTTACCAATTTCAATATTATGAACTAAATTCAAAGAAGGTATCTTATCTGGGAGCATTGAAATTTTTAGTAAATCAGTACTATCTAAATTAAATTTTAATTGAATATTTTTTATTTCATTTCTAATTTCATTTTGAGAAAACATTGCATTATCACTACCCAAATTAATTAATTTGGTTGGAAAATCAATTTCTTGAAGACCTTGCCAATCTATCTCTTTTGTTTTAGTAATATTATTAGAAGAAGCACATATACTAATAGGAAGATTTTGTTCCTTTAAAAATTGGTACTCATATTGTTCAGCATGATTTGTATGAATTAATAATTCAGGGGATAGATTTTTAGCAGCCCATATCAAATCAGTTTCTCCGGTATCATTTAACCATGCGTTTCGTTTTTCCAAATCTTCTGAAACATGAATTTGTATAGGTTTATTATTTGTGGCATAGATATTTACAAATTCAATAAGATCATCTATAGGGTAATAGTAAATGTCTCGGATACCTAAACCGAAATTATTTGATAATATTTTTGCCTCTTCTAATGACTCAGGTCTTGACAAAATAGTTACGTTAATATTATCAATGTTTACTTGTTTAAAATTAAAATTAATTAAATTCATATTTTCAGAGTCTAAGTATGGTTGTGTTCCGATAATACCACCTTCTCTAAAATCACAATAAAGTGTGATATTATTTTTAATTCCATTTTTTGCAAATTTAAATATATTATCTGAGAGTTCATTGTAAGTAATAGTATTAAGATAGTTAGATTTTACGCTATTATCACCTACTAATTGCGCTAAATTTAATCCCGATGGAAATTTATTATAGAGGCCAAAATCACCAGAATGACAATGTGAATTGAAAAAGCCAGGAATTAGTAAAAATTTGTTATTTACATTATTAATTTCTTCAATATCTATGATTTTATTATTTTGATTTAAATGAATTCGTACATTTTCTTTGATAATCAAATCCTCGCCTATCAATGCATACTTTGCATCAAAAATACGAGAACCCATGATTAATGAACAAAAATGTCATATTATTCTGTATGTATTTTCACAAGAGTAAATGGGTTTTTTTCTATTTATTATAAGCTAAATACTAAATTTCCATCAATATAAGTTTTAATAACTGAGTTTCTTGAATCAAAGGGATCTCCGTTAAAAATTAGGAAATCTGCATCTTTACCTTCTTTTAATGATCCTACTCGGTCATCTACCCCTAAAATTTTTGCAGGATTTATTGTAACAATTTCTAATGCCTTATCCATGGGCAATCCTTCTCTGATGCATTGAATTAATGAGTCACGAAGGGAGTCAATTGGAACAACTGGGGCATCGGTCGTGAGACAGACTAATGCACCTGCCTTTACCATAACACCGGGTGTACTCATCTGTTGATCTCGTAATTCATTTTTAGTTCTGCTTCCTCTACCAAAAATTGGACCTATGACCAATGGAATGTTTTTGGAAACTATTAAATCTTTTATTTTATAACTTTCGGTGGCATGTTCAATTACCAGTCTATAGCCAAACTCTTCAGATAAACGGATGGCGGTTTCTATATCATCTGCTCGATGTGCGTGGGATCTAACTGGAATTGTGTTATCAATTAGTTGTAGGAGTATTTCTTTTCCTAAATCTTTTTTTGGTGGTTTAATGAATTCTTTCTTATCATCATTAGACATGTTCTTAATTTTATGTTCATATTCAATAATATCATTTCTATAATCTAATGCATCATAAAACGCTTTTCGTATCGTATGGGCTACTGCCATTCTTGTGTGGGGGGCTCTTTTATTTTCTCGTCCTACTCGTTTGGGATTTTCTCCCATTGCAAATTTTACTCCAGCTGGTTCTTTGATCACCATATCTGAGACAGTTATACCTGCGGATTTGACAACCACATTTTGAGCACCTATTGGATTTGCAGATCCATGTGTAACACCCATTGTAGTCACACCACCTCGTCTAGCATCATCAAAACCGAGATCTAATGGGAATAAACTATCCATTGTTCGCAAATATGGGACTGCTGCTTCTGTTGTTTCATTACCATCATGGACATGGCTAGCACTTGTCCCCTCTTCGAATACACCTACATGAGAATGAGCATCAATTAATCCAGGAGTAATTACTAAGCCTGTACAATCAACAACTTCATATCCTTTTGTAGGCAAATTTACTCCTAACGATTTAATCTTACTACCCTCAATTAATAGAGTACCATTTTCGATATTTTTACCTTCAACGGGTATAATTTTTGCATTTACAAAAGCTACTTTCATTATCATCTTATTATGTTATTTCTTATTAATGGTTATTTTTTGATTATGAATATATTTAGATGTTATTCAAATTTTACAACGAATTAATGGGAATGAATTGTGCCATCTTCATGAGCATGTCCGTGACTATGTTTACCCCATGTAATGATATCAAATTCCCATGCTAAAGTGAGTAATGCGATGAGTATAAGCATTACGCCTACGATAACTTCGAAGTTTGATAACACTAATTCTAATACTGTTTCCTTTAATCCAAATAGAATAAATGTGATTATCGAGGCAGTTAACATGTGACCTAATGCCCATGATATACTGAGAGTGATGGAGTTTTTCAAACTTGGTGAGCGTAGTATTATTGACGATATAGCAACTATGTGATCTGCATCCATAGAATGTTTAATACCCAAAATAAATGCAATGCTAAATAATCCTCCTTGGAGATTATTTTCTAAACTGGATAGGAAATTAATGGTTTCTCCTCCGAGAAGAGAGTATATACCATACATTAAAGTCAAAATTGCGATAGAAATATTTACCCATTTGATTATTTTTTCTCTTGCGATTGAATTAAAGGGCAATTTTATGAGAGTTGAAAAAATAATCATACCAATGACCACTCCAATAGTGAATATAGTTAATCCAAAAAATATATTAAGAAAACTAGAAAATCCTAAGGTCAAGGTTAATAATAAAAGTAATTCATCATTTGAAGCTAAGCCGTGTAGAATTCCAATTCCAGAAATCGCAGCATGGTCTCCTTTGTATTCTAGAAAATTAATATGTGAATGGTCAAAGACTTCAGTCTTTGTCTCATCGGTATCCATAATTTGTTGCGATAGATGATGGTTATAAGAGTTACTTAATGGGAGAGAGCCATAGGCGAATAATATATTGAGACTGACTTATATTATGACTTTTGAAAATAATAAATTAATTTAATAAAATGAATTAATGAGACCTAACTTATAATTTAAGAACTTATTCTCACCGGATGAGATATGGTGAAATTTTGATTACAGATAAAGATATATCATCGACTAAAATTGAGGAAAAGATTGATGATGATATGGTTTTAAAATCAAAATCACCCAAGTTGTTTTACTTTTTAATTCAAGCATTTTTAAGTTTTGGAGAAAATTTAGGATATCAATATTTACCTATTTTTACTAGAAGATTAGGAGCCTCTGAAATTCAAATGGGGTTATTAACCGCAGTAAATAATGTTGCAAAAACTATATTTCAACCAACCTTTGGTAAAATGTCTGATAAATATGGTAGGAAAATATTCATGCTAACAGGAGCGATGATTGCTACTGCATCTGCAATTACTATAACATTTGCTAGTTCGGTTGTCCAAGTAATAATTTCTGTAACTTTCAATGCGTTTGGATTGAGTATATTATTTCCTGCATGGCAGGGAGCAATTGCAGATTATACAGAAGGCAGTAAAAGAGGAGGTTTCATGGGAAGAATTCTTGGAGTAAGCTATATCTATATTTCGGTTTCATTAATGACTTACGTATTTATTGTGCCTTTATTAGGTTTTAGTGAAATTAATCAATTTAGGCTCATAATAGGCATGGCAGGGTTAAATTTTGGACTTGTGAGCATTATGTCTTGGTTATTTATTGATTTAAGAGAAAAATCTTTGGAAATTTCTCAAGATAGTATCTTTATGCCGTTAAAGGACAAAAATTATCGAACATTTTTGAAAGTAATTTTATTTTGGTGGTTTTTTATGAGCCTTGCTTGGTCTTATTTTCCATTAGTAATATCGGATGTCATTATGGCTAGCCCAATAGAAGTATCTTATATCGCTATTTCTGCAACTATCATTCAAGCTAGTGCATCATATTTTTTAGCAGACTATATTGATAAATTTGGTGAGAAAATTTCCATATCAATAGGGTTTCTATCATTTACTGCGGTTCCTCTCACTTTTGCTTTTGCATCTGAATGGTGGCATTTAATACCTGCTCAAATGATATCAGGGATAGGTATTGGATTTGGATTCACTGCTTTAAGGTCGTATATAATTGAAATTGGGGGAGCAGATAGAGCTGGAAATTATCAAGGAGTATATCAATTATTATGGGGTTTAACTACTTTTTCGGGGTCATTTTTAGGGGGAGTAATATTAGAATTAGTTATTGCATTTGTTGGTGATATATCAACTGCATTAACATATATGTTGTTGATAATTACGGGTTTAAGATTTAGTTCTAATATTGTAATTTTCAAATATTTACCAAAACCGATTTCTTCTTTGAAATAAATATTTTTACCTTGAATTAGTATTTACTATTAATTTTAAATAATATTTTAATACGTCTAACATTTTATTGAATTATGAAATATAGAAGATTAGGTAAAAATGGCATGAGAATATCTGAGGTTTCTTTAGGTGCATGGATAACTTATGGAGGGACAGTTGATAACAAAGATGCCTGGAAAATTTTGGAAAGAGCATTGGAATTAGGTGTAAATTTTATAGACAATGCAGACGTATATGCCGCTGGGAAAGCAGAGGAAGTAGTAGGAGAATATTTTTCTAATGAAACTCATGAGAGAAAAAATTATGTGTTATCTTCCAAAGTATTTTGGCCTATGTCAGACCAAGTAAATGACTCCGGACTTTCAAGAAAACACATTATGGATTCAATAGACGGAACCTTAAAAAGATACCAACAAGATTATATCGATATTTATTATTGCCATAGATTTGATTGGAAAACACCATTGAGAGAAACTATTGAGGCCATGGATGATTTGATAAAAGATGGAAAAATAAGATATTGGGGGACATCAGTCTGGTCAGCAGCAAATTTGGAAAGAGCAGTAGGTATTGCAAATGAAATTGGTGCAAGTTTACCCGCTGTTGAGCAACCAAGATATAATATGTTAGATAGACATATTGAACTTGAAATTATGGAAACCACATCATATCATGGTATGGGAATTACACCATGGTCACCATTACAATATGGTATACTTACTGGAAAATATAATGATGGTAAGCCTGAAGGAAGTCGATTACAATTAAACGATAGATTTGACGATTCTCTCAATGAAGAGACTCTAAGTAAGGTGAGGGATTTAACAAAAATGGCTGGAGAAATGGAGATTACGATGGCACAACTTGCATTAGCATGGATTTTAAGGCGACCTGAAATAAGTAGTGTAATAACAGGTGCAACAAAAATCGAGCAAATTGAGTCTAATGTGATGGCAAGTGAAATTAATTTAAGTAAAGACGATCTTGAAAAAATTGATGAGATATTGCAGAATAAGCCTGAATTTCATGGTCCATATAAACCTGCTTTACCAGATAGAAGTTAATAACTGACGATTATAATGTGAAATATTTTTATTATACATTTCTTAAGTAAGTTAGTGTTAGGTGAAGTTGCTCAAATATCTATAAAAAATAAAGTAGATGGAGAAGTTGGATTACCAAAAATAGCGATTGGTGAAGCTTTCATAAATGAGATTGGGGTTGAGGGAGATTACAACAATTTTAGAATGGAAAGAAAGAAGGGCACAAAAAAAAGAGCAGTCTTAATACACACAGTTGAAATGTTAAATCAATTAAAAAAAGAGGGTTGGCCTATAAAATGGGGTGATTTAGGTGAAAATATATTATTAAGAGGAATAAATTATGAAAAAATCAAATTAAATATGAAATTTGAGATTGGAGAAATTATATTAGAAGTAGCAGAAATTTGCAATCCATGTAATAACTTAGCTGAATTAGAATATGTAGGGAAAGAAAATGTGAAAGAATTTATATTATCATTGAAAGGTAGAAGAGGTTGGTATTGCAAAGTAGTTAAAGACGGGACTGTGAAGAAAGGCGATAAAGTTAAACTATTATAAATTATTTTTATTATCTTCATACCAAGTTAGTGCTTCTTTGAAACTTGATTTATCTTGATCATATGTTATAGTATTAATTGCTTGTTTTGAATTTATATCAACTAAAATGAACCTTTTATGTTCATTTGATATTTTAATTTCCCCCTTTTTGGTTATTGCAGCAAAGAGATATACTGTTTTGTTTATATCAAAATTTGGACGTTTAATTCGATATTTTATTATTTTAATTGGAGCCTTACTAAAGATATATGGAGATAAATTGGTTTCTTCCTTTAATTCTCGAATAGCAGTTTGAATTTTTGTTTCGCCTTTTTCAATATGTCCTTTTGGATGTGATATGTGACTTCCATGATCTAATAAAAGTAATTCACATTTATCATCAATTAAATTTTTTTTATAAAAAACTACAAAACCGGCTGAAAATTCCTTTTTTGTTTTACGTGCCATATTGTACAATTATTTATTCTAAATATGTAGTTTGCGGAAATAATTTGTCAAGAAATCAAGATAAAAAAAAGAGGTGGGCCTGACGGGATTTGAACCCGCAATCTACTGGTTTATTCTTGGATTGAGAATAATCTCAATCAATCTGGAGCCAGTCGCGTTGCCGGATTACGCTACAGACCCTTTTTTTTTGATAATAACTCATCTATAATTATAGATGATGTTACATTATTACTGAAATTATAATCTATTTTATGATTTACTATGCATCCTCAACTTTTGTAAATCCAATATAATTTAGATTGTAAATAATAAAATGGATTTTCTGAAAATTATGTAACTGTAATGAAGAGATATACATATAATATGTTAATTTATTGATTATATATGGACGAAAATGAGATCGATATGAAGCCAATAGAAAGAATGGCCGACTCATTAAGAAGAGGAAATATATGGATTTGGATTTTAAAACTATTAAATGAAGAAGATAAATATGCATACCAATTAAGAAAGGAAATAAATGATAAATTTGGTTTTGATCCAGCTACAGTTACTGCATATGCGGTGCTATACAGATTGGAGAAGTCTGAATTTGTAGAAGAAGCTTCTAATGAATTTTTCCCAAATAGAAAATACTATAAAATCACAAAAAAGGGAATTGGTGCACTTAAATTAGCAAAAAATATGTTAGAGGAAACTATTTCTGAAATATATGATGATCTTGAAATTTAAAATTATTCAGTTATATTTTTTATAAATTCATTTGCAACATTATAATAATTTTGAATTTGTTCTTTTTCCATTTTGTTGATATGAGAGATCATATATCCCATGCGTCCTGATTCTTTGAAATAATTATAATTTTTATGAATGAACCTCCAAAAAAGAGCTTGCCAAATATCAATCCATGTTGATCCATGTGATTTTTTGGTATAATTACTCATTTTTAAAATGTAATTTGAACTAGAGATATATGGTTTCGTAGCGAATAAACCTCCATCCGCAAATAGACCCATCCCTATTAAATTGGGTTCCATAACCCACTCATCTGAGTCAACAAAATATTCCATAAACCATCTAAATGCATCTTTAGGGTCGATTTCGCAAAGAGTCATAAGATTTGATGCAATCATTAATCTTTGAATATGATGTGCATACCCATATTTGTTTAATTGGGATATCATATCATCTAAGGGTGGAATACCCGTTGTTCCATCATACCACTTATTGGTGAGTTTATTTTTATGATTGAAAAAATTTGAATTTATGTATGTATCATCGGAAATATCATATATGCCCTTCATAAATTCTCGCCAACCTATGATTTGTCTAATAAAACCTTCTAAACTTTGAATTGGGACATCATTGTGTTCAGAGTAATTTAATGCAAGATTTACCACCTCCAATGGAGTAATCAGTCCAATATTAATTATTGGTGATACTACAGAATGATATATGAAAGGATGTTCTGTATGAATAGCATCTTCATAGGGCCCAAACAATTTAAAACGTTCTTCGAAAAATAAATTTAACCAAGTTAGAGATTGTAACCGAGTAACAGGAAGCCAAAAATTTGAAGTAGATCCTGGATTTTTAGGAAAAACTTGGTCTATCTCCATTTTGACTTGACTTACAATATCATCATATTTGATTTGATCTGGAAGTTTTGGTGAAAGATTCTTAGGTAATTTTAATCGATTTTCATGATCATGACTCCATTTTCCTCCTTTAGGTTTAGAGTCAGATGAGATCAGAATGTTAAATTTTTTTCTTTGTAACTTATAGAAATTATGCATCAATAATGATGGGTTAGAGATATGAAAATTCTTGAATTCTGTTGATGAGGTCAAAAATGAGGGGTTATCTATGAAATTATATTTTAAATCGAATTTATTGGAGAATGTGGTTATTCTTTTATTGATTTTCCTGTTTGAATTTTTATAAGTTCTAATTTCGTTAATAGTTGGATAATCAGTTATTATTTTTGTAAAATTATTTTCTAATGTGTTTAATGCATTATCTAAATTTAATTTAAAATAAAATTTTTTCTTAACATTTAATTGTTGGAAATATTGCCTCATGGCAGATATTATGAAGATTAATTTATGTTTGTGAAATTTATATGATAATAAAAATTCTGTATCTTCAAACATCAAAACTACACATTGATCATCTATAGATAATGCGGATTGTGAGTGGAATAATTGATCTGCTGAGATATAAATCAATGTATTAACCATTTATATTAATCCCTTAATTCAATATTTTAAAAAAAATTTTGTTTGGCTAATTTATATGATCGAATTTTTAAAAACTAAATCTTGACAAAAAATGTAGTTGATATCGGATAAAGTTTATATGATTAATATTTTATAATTTTGGTATATGAAAAATCATCGTTATTCTATAGTTGGAGATATCATTGCTTCATCAGAGATATTTATCAAAAATGGGGTAGTGATTATTGAGGATAACAAAATCTATGAGGTTGGAGAATTTGATAAATTAAAAAAAGAATATGATTTAGGGACAATATATGAGGAGACAAATAATATAGTAATGCCTGGATTTGTCAATACTCATTCTCATGCAGTTCAAACGGCATTTAGAGGAGCTGCAGATGATTTGGATTTATTACCTTGGTTACATAATGTAATATTACCTGGGGAAATATCTCTAAATAAAAAACAAATAGAGGCTAGTTGTAGAATTGGATATGCTGAAATGTTATTATCTGGTATAACATCTACTAATGATATGTTAACATCTAAGCACTCTTTGAGCGGAATTAGAGCTGCGGTAGACAGTGGTATTAGAGGACATATAGGTAAAATGTTGATGGATAGGAATGTACCTGAGGAAATGATTGAGGATAAAGATGATATATTGAAAGAATGTACCAATTATGCTACTAAATTTCCTAATGGTAATAGAGTACAGTTTGCATATACCCCTAGGTTTATTCCAGCTTGCTCAAATGAGCTTATGAGAGAGTCTGCAATAGATGCTTATGAGAAGCAATTGATATTTCATACACATTCATCTGAAAATATGGATGAAATGAAATGGGTTAAAGAATTAACCGGAAAATCGAATATTGAAGCATTGAATGAATTTGGTTGTATGGGACAAAATACTATTTTAGCCCATGCGATTTGGACTAATGAGAGGGAAACTAAAATTATTAAAGAAACAGAGACTAATATTTCACATAATCCAAGTTCAAATATGAAATTAGCATCTGGGATTGCTCCAATTTCAGATTATTGTGATGAAAAAATCAATGTAGGAATAGCTACCGATGGATCCCCCGCATCTGGAGGCCATGACTTCTTTTTAGAGATGAAATTAGCGTCATTTTTACAGAAGATAAAAAATAAAAATCCAAAGTCACTACCTGCGAAGGATATTTTTTATATGGCTACAAAAGGTGGAGCGAAATCATTAAATTACGAAAATGTTGGTGAATTAAAGAAAGGAAATTTAGCAGATATGATAGTCCTTAATACTGATAACCCAAATGCGAAACCAATATACGATCCTTATTCATTTGTAGTATATTCTGCGCAGACAAGGGATGTAGACAAAGTAATTGTGAATGGTGAAATACGAGTTGACAATGGTAGTTTAATTAACTCAATCAAAGATTATATTGTGATAGCTGAAAAATATAAGGATGAATTTATTTTCAACAAATGATTTTATTTGGATAGGAACTAAGATATATATTTTGAATATTCGTTTATTATGAATAAATTCCTATTATCAAATCAATTACCTGAAAAAACAAAATTTTTGGAAAGTGTAAGAAGAGCACCTAGTAGGAATTATAACTTAAGCTCTGAAGAAACAAAATTATCATTGAAAAATGCGTTAAGATATATTCCAAAAATATTGCATGAAGAATTATTACTTGAGTTTAAAGATGAATTATTGCAATATGGGAGAGTTTATGGTTATAGATATAGACCTGGTAATGGAGAAAATAATATCAAAGCAAGACCAATAAAAGATTATGATGGTATTTTAGAGGCAAAAGCAATTCAATTAATGATGGATAACAATGTATCTTTTGAAATTGCACTATTTCCTTATGAATTGGTAACATATGGGTCAAACGGTCAGGTATGTCAAAATTGGATGCAATTTATTTTAATTAAAAAAATGTTGATGAATATGAAAGAGGATCAAACTATAGTAGTTATGTCAGGCCATCCATTGGGTATTTTTAATACTCAACGAAATGCACCCAGAGTCATCAATACAAATGCGATGATGGTCGGATTATATGATAATCCAGATGCATTTCATAAAGCTGCAGCAATGGGTGTAGCAAATTATGGACAAATGACAGCGGGAGGTTGGATGTATATTGGACCCCAAGGCATAGTTCATGGAACTTATATAACTTTGTTAAATGCAGGTAGAAAATTTTTGAATATTCCAAATAATGAAAATTTAAAAGGTAAAATCTTTATTTCTTCTGGATTGGGAGGCATGAGTGGTGCTCAAGCCAAAGCTATAGAAATTGCAGGAGGAATAGGAATAATTGCAGAGGTGGATATTTCGAGAATTTTGACTAGAGTCAAACAAAATTGGGTTTCAAAAATGTCAAGTAATTTAGATGAAATATTTTCATGGGTAGAGGAAAGTAAAGTATCACTCAAACCTATTTCTATTGCATATCATGGGAATATTATTGATTTATGGGAATATGTATTGAAAAATAATATTCATGTTGATTTAGGATCAGATCAAACTTCATGCCATGACCCCTATGGAGGAGGATATACTCCAAAAGGAATGAATTATGAAAATGCGATGATTTTATTGACTGAAAGACCCGATGAATTTAGAAATAAGGTAAATAAAACATTGAAACTACATTTTGAGATAATATCAAAACTAGTGAAAAAGGGGCTATATTTCTTCGACTATGGTAATTCATTCTTAAAAGCCGTATATGATGCTGGTGAAAAAAAAGTATTAAAAAATGGCAAAGATACATATGATGGATTTATTTATCCTTCTTATGTTGAAGATATAATGGGACCGATTTGTTTTGATTTTGGATATGGACCATTTAGATGGGTATGCTTATCTGGGGATGAGAATGACTTAAAAATTACAGATCGTGCTGCAATGGAATTGATTGACCCTAATCGTAACGGGCAAGATAGCGACAATTATAATTGGATAAAAAATGCTAACACAAATAATCTGGTGGTAGGATCTAAAGCAAGGATTCTGTACGCAGATAATATGGGGAGAGTCAATATTGCGTTAAAATTTAATCAGTTAGTAAGAAACGGTATTATTGGACCGATAATGTTGGGAAGAGATCACCATGACACTGGAGGAACAGATAGCCCATTTAGAGAAACTGCAAATATAAAAGATGGAAGCAATATTATGGCTGACATGTCAATTCAAAGTTGGGGAGGAAATATTTTAAGGGGAATGACATTTGCGGTTCTTTCTAATGGTGGTGGAGTTGGAATTGGTAAATCAGTAAATGGTGGATTTGGATTAGTCTTGGATGGATCTCAAAGGGTAGATGAAATTATAAAAAATGCAATAGATTGGGATGTTATGATTGGTGTAGGAAGAAGATCATGGGCAAGAAATAACAATGCGATGTTAACTACTAAAGAATGGAATGAATTACAGGATAATAATTCTGAAATACTGTTACCATTTTCCGTTGATGACGAATTATTTGAGAATATAATTTAAAATTTAAAACTTTACCATGATTTCTTTTAATGATTTTCGAGTGAGATTTGGTACTGTTGCATCTTCAGTTGGATAGCCTACGGGTAGTAAAACATATGGGATTTCATTATCGGGTCTGTTTAAAATTTTTTTTAGAAAATTCATTGGTGATGGAGTATGAGTTAATGTTACTAAACCTGCATTATGAATTGCACTTATTAAAATACCAACTGCAATTCCTACTGACTCAGATGTATAATAATGTTTGATTTTTGATCCTTCTTCATTTATTCCATGTCGTTGTCTTAATACTACAATCAAATAGGGGGCATTTTCCAGAAATGGTTTTTCCCAGTTAGTGCCTAACGGGGCTAAAGCATCTAACCATTCTTGTGTCATTCTACTCTCATAACTAAGTTTTTCCTCTTTTTCTGCAGCATCTCTAATTTTCTTTCTTAAGGTTTTATTTTTATTATCAATAACAACAAAGGTCCAGGGTTGTTTGTGTGCTCCACTTGGAGCAGTTCCTGCGGTAAGTATTAAATTTTCAATAATTTTCGGATCAATATCTGTATCACTAAAATATCGGCAAGATCTTCTTTTATTCATTGTATGATAGAAATCAATTGAATTTTGTAAACTTTTGTTTGATGATATTTTAACGAAATTATATGGAATATGCTCAACTTTATTTTCCATAATATTATATTGAGTTTGAAATTTAAGGCTTTTTCTCATCAAATTGGAAAAATGATCTTAATAATTAATACCAAATTGGTTTGATATAATGATAGTAGTAAAATTTCACTCATATTTTGTTGATTTATTTGATACAAAAATAATCAAAATACATCAAAAGGGAAAGAGTGTATCACATGTTATGAAAGAGTTAGAAAAGGAAGTTAAAAATTTTAGAAAATACATTGATTTTGAGAATATATCTTTTATGGTAATAAAAGATGGGAGAACATTAAGAATTCCAGAAGATCTGGAACTAATAGTAATGACTGAATTAATAATTGCACCAATAATATCTGGTGGATAAAACTCATTCTTCTTCTGAAATTATTTTTGGTACTTGACTTTCTATAAAAATTTTATTTGGAGTGAGTTTTGGTACAAGTTTACATAGTTCAATTTCTAACTTATCAATTTCATCTGCAACTCCATTATCGCTTTCAATTACATAAGGTTCAAATGTGACTTCAAGTGCAAGTAACATATCATCAGGACCCAAAATCATTGTTTTCATTGAATTTAATTCAACCACTCCTTCAAAGTTTTCGACCATGTCTTTAATTTGTGATTTAATTCGGGTGGATACAGATACTCCAATTAAATATCGTTTGTTTTCTCTGGCGAGCAAAATACCACCTATCATTAATACGATACCAATAGATATTGCAGTGATACCATCCCATGTAGGATTTTCAGTTACAAAAGTGATAATTGATCCTATTAATGCAATAATCAATCCGGCCAAAGCGAGAGAGTCCTCAACTAATAGAGATAAGAGAACAGGGTCTTGCATTTCTTCAACAGCTTCTAATAACTTTTCAGATTTAACTTTTTTCTGATATGCTTGAGCTTCATTAATTGCAGTTTTTAAAGCAAAAGATTCTAAAATTATAGCAACAGATAGTACAGCAATTTGCCATGGAAAATATTCTGGATGAAATTCATGATCACTGGGATGTAATATTATTTCGATACCTTCAAAAAGAGCTAAACCTCCAGATACACCAAATATTAAAACTGCGACAACAAAAGCCCAGAAAAATTGAACTTTTTTATAACCAAATGGATGTTCTATATCTGGCTCTTTTTTACTTCTGTTGACACCAATTAACAATAATATTTGATTAAAAGTATCTGCAAAACTGTGATAAGCCTCTGATATCATTGCTGCGGATCCCGTAAAGAAACCTACGATTGTTTTAATTACTCCAATTATGAAATTTGCTGATAAAGCTGCTTTTAATGATGACCCAGCCATATTAATTCATATTTTATATTTAAACGTCTCATATATACCTTTTCTAATTAGAATATTTTTTACATCTTTAAATTTAGTTGACGAACGTATATAATTGCATGAGATGCTAAAAGCGATTTACTACCTAATGAAATTTCTTTTTCTATTTCTAGTGTTATTTTATCATTTCGTGAAAGATCATTTTGTGCCCCTAAAACTATAGTCCCTGTGAAAGAGGTTGGGGGGTCACCATATTCAGATAATAATGTTATAGGTTTTGGTAATTGCCCAAAAAGATTAATTAGGTTACCCTTTGTAGCGATTTTGTACCAATTATTTTTGATTTTAGCTGCTATAGAAATTTCATCATCTTTTTCTTCAACGAATGATGGGTCAATTTTTAACCAACCTTTTTCTTCACCACCCTTAAGATAACAAAAAATTGAAGATCCTTTATCAGATTGCAATTCTCTTGTTGAAGCAAGTATTGACCTACATATTATGTCAAATCTACCATGACCTGTTAAATTATTTAATGTGTAGTTGGAGTTAAATTGACATTTTTGTGATATGATTAAAAAATTCATTGGATCTTCACAGTTTATTCTACCCAACCATTACAAACCTGATTGGGTTCAATTATAGAATTTGAATTTATTATGGTACCTGGTTTCAATGAAGTGTGAACACCTATATGTGAATTTGATCCGATAACTGCTCCAAATTTATTTAGAGGGACTATATGGGATGAACCATCACTTAAACTGGCATGTATTTCGGAGGGAGGTGAATTATTAACAATCGTTATTACACCAGAATGGATTGTAACATTATCTGCAATAATACTAGCACCAATATATGATAATCTAGCAATTGATGCATTAGACATAATTATTGATGATCGTATTTCAACTCCCATTCCAATTTTAGCATTATCTTGAATTGAAGTATTATCTCTAATAAGAGTATTATTTCCGATAAATGCATTTTCTCCAATATGAACAGGACCATTAATTATTGTACCATTTAGAATCTTCACACCATCTTCAATTATTACAGGACCATTGATTTCTACATTAGGTCCAATTTCAACATTACTTGAGATATATGATACTTTTAATTTTTTTAGCATAAAATAGCTAGCTCGTAATACATCCCATGGTCTTCCCACATCTATCCAAGTATCATTCCAAATACCAGCTACAATTTTACCTCCATCAGAAATAAAGTGATTGAAACAATCATTAAATGAGATACCTTGGTTCAAATAATTAAAAATTTTACCATTTAGTAAAAATGTACCTGCGACAATATAATTTGATTTATCGGTTTCATTTGGAGAAAGTATTTCATCGACATAACCATCAGAGTCAATTGAAACCATACCAAAATCTTGGACTTCTCTTTCCAAAGATACCGCAATAGCCATATCTGCACCTGAATTATGAGCTGCATTTAATGTTCTTGTTGTAATGTGATCTGCAGTAACGATGTCAGAATGGGTAAGCAAGAATTGATCATCTTCATTAAACATTTTGCTCACAGACTTGATTGCACCATCAATTCCTTTACCGGATTGATTTACAAATTCTATATGTGAATTTTGCGGTGTTTGTTGAAAATAACTTGTAATTAAAACATCATCTTTGGGTATCACGATAATGATTTCTTGTATACCACAATGAGTTAATCGATCGACAGCAAATTGAATTAAAGGTTTGTCTAAAATCTTTATCATGGGTTTAGGTAAATGATTTGTTAATGGTTTAAGATCATTTCCTTGACCTGCCGCTAAAATAATTCCTTTCATGGTTTTACGCTTATTTGTATTAAAATAAACTGACTTAAATAGATAGATTAGCTAATTTATCTCATTGTTAAATTTGATGATTAATTTTAAATGGTAATTATTAGATATATTTTTGGGGTATAGTTAGTATGATATGAGAATTTTATTAACATTTGTAAGCTTAGGTAAATTAGAAAAATGATAGGTGATTTTGGTTCATTTGGTGGATTAGTATATGAAGATATGGAGATACAAGATGCAGACATATTATTAATAGGAGTACCTTATGAAGGAGGTACCTCGGGTAATAAGGGAACTTCATTTGCACCTTATGAAATTAGAAAATTTTCAACAGATTTACAAACTATGACAAGGTATAGTTTAGATTTAAATGATATCGCAATTTTGGATATGGGAGACATAAGTATATTCCCGCTAAATGATGAAATGACAAGAGAGAAAATAACTAAAACTTTTGATGGGATCTTTGAAAATGAAAAACCAATAATTACAATTGGAGGAGATCATTCAATAACATATCCGATAATTAAATCATTGAGTAATAGGGGAAAGGTTGGAGTAATTTGGTTTGATGCACATCGTGATTTATTAGATGAATTGATTAACTCAAAATATAGTCATGGAAGTTCTTTGAGGAGATCAATAGAGTTAGATAATGTCAATAGTGAGGATATAATGTTAATTGGTACGAGATATATGGAGCAAACTGAACAATTATTTATTGAGAACAACAATATATATGAATTAAGAATGGTTGATTTAGAGGAAAATAAATTTGATTTGACTGATTTTGAAAAACAAATTAATAAAATAGCTAGGAGAGTGGATTATCTTTATGTTTCAATTGATATCGATGTATTAGACCCAGCATTTATTCCTGGGACTGGTACGCCAGTCGGAGGCGGAATGACAAGTAGCCAACTATATAAAATGATAAAATGTATACCATGTAAAGTCACCGCCTTTGATATCACAGAAGTTTCTCCGCCAGGTGATCAATCATTGACAACGGTGAAAACTACTTTAGGTTTAATAACTGAAATTTTAGGGCAAATTAAATTATTAAGAGAATAATATGGGCTCGCCCGGATTCGAACCGGGGATCTCCTCCACGTCAAGGAAGCGTCATGGCCGGGCTAGACCACGAGCCCATTAAAAGGTATCAATATTTTAGACTTTCAAGATTAATTAAATCATTCTATAGTATAATGAAATAGATTAAAAATCAATGTTAAAATGATTAAAATATTTGTATGATTATTTTTAAATTAATTTATTTAATTTCTTTTGAACTTTCTACTGAATACAATTGAAACACTTAATGCAATCATTGCATAAAGACCTTCAAATCCTGGTAAACCAGCGGGTAATGAAATACCTGCGGGTACTTCTGATGGAAGTTCTGTTTCATTTACTTCAGTAGCTTGAGATGTTTCATTAACATTTGCGTTTGGATCTTCAGGAATACTGTTAGGATCTTGAGCTTCTTGATATTTAGAAGTATGTCCTGCGAGTACATAGGTGTCTACGTATTCATAAACAGATTCCATTGAACCCATTTCCATTACTTGTCCATCTGGCATTTCAACAGATAAATCGAGAATAATGGAGAGAGTATAGACGTCTGTCTTTTCCATCATAGATCCAGTGGCATTATCATATGCTCTGTAATCGACTGATTTCATATCCACAGTATATTCTACAGTGATTGGTAATGGTTCTTCGGTCATTTGATCTAAGAAATCATCATGATCATCATCGTGATCATCATCATGATCATCACCTTCGTCTAAATCAACTTCTGCTTCACCTGATAATTGGATACCATACATGTATTCAACTTCATTAACTAATACAGTGTATTCAAACTCATTTATTTCGCTAGTCATAAGACTAGTACCGGTTAAAGTATCTAACAATGGCATATCAGAGACTTCTAAATCTAAACCAGCATCACCCATCATGAATAACATTGGTGGGTAACAGAAATTTGGACCCATACCCATATCATCACGGTCATGTCCATCATCTAATTGTAGTCCTGCTTCATCATCATGATCATCATCATGATCATCATCATGATCATCACGATCATCGTCAGGGCCACCCATGAACATATTTAAGTCCATACATTGATAACTTCTTGATTCTTCTGATGGTATCATTAATTCTTGTAATGAAGATGTTTCTAATCCACTAAATAGACTGAATTCATAAAACATCATACCTTCTCCGTGATCATCATCAAGGTTTCCTTCACCATCATGGTCATGGTCATGGTCATCATCATGATCATGTCCATCACCCATTCTGACATCAGTTATAACTCTTTGTTGAAGTATACTTAAAGTGTTACCTTCATGATGATATGGTGTAAGGTAGAAATCAGCAAAAAGTTCGATTTGCATTTTAAATTCATCAGTCATCTCTTCTCCAGACATTGGGTCAACCATTGTCATGGTATCTTTATTAGTTTGTGATTCAAGTTGTTTATAATGAAGCTCAGTACCTAATTGCCAACCTTCATTATCACCTGTTGATTCTAGACCTAAATTAGAGTTTAAGTAACCAAAACTTTCGTCTTCATAATTTCCTTGTTCAAATTCACCAGCTATTTTTACAGCAGAATTATAATATTCATGCTCATCTAAACCATCACTACCATCTAAGGTTACATTGTCATTCCAGAAAACACCCTCTAAATATTCATATTCTGATTCGGTTTGACCCAAAAACATACCATCGATATCTGTTCGATCATATTTCATTATCATTTCTTCAGAGTATGTATATGTTGCATTTACATAAACTTCAACATAATGTGAGTCTTCACCAAAAGCTCTGTCAATTGGGATTGGTTCCATCACGTTGGAGACAGATCCTACTTCAGTGATGTTGAAGATGAAATATTCGATTCCTCCTTCAACATATGTTGTAGTAGTCATTGTTATGGTGTTATTAAAATCTAAGTTCATATCTAAACTATATACATATGTAGAATAGGTCCAATAATCTTGAGTTGAGGAATTTCCCATCTCCATCATTGGGCCTTCTTCTCCTGGCATGAATAGATAATCTTCATTTGCGAATGCAAAATCAGTAAATGTATTAGACATAGAGTCAGAGTCTTCGAATGAGTCTGTGCCATTCCACCATTCACCGGTTGAATTTTCACCTGCTTTGTAATAGTAGTTGGAGTAATCCATTTCATTGGACATTTCCATATCTACTCGTTGATTGATAGACATACCATACATGTACATACCATCTGGTAATGAAAAATCTGGATCATTCATTGGATTAAATGGCATGTGAGTAAGATCTTCAAGTTCAGCAAACGCAAGATTGATTTCTCCTTCATAGGAGCCTTCCATTAACATATCTTGTGAAGAATATTCTATAAGATCACTGGAATTTAAATCATTAATTTGGATTGTTGAAATTTCAATATTACTCATGTCACCAAAGTTATTGTATTGTACAGTATCACCCGTACTAATTCGCAAATCATTCTCTTGTGATTGGACAATACCAACTGCACTTAAAGAAGACAATAAAACTAGTAGTGTGATCATGAATTTTATATTGTATTTCATAATTTCACCTATTGGCTATATATTATAAGCACATTTATAATATAAAGGTATGTGATTAAAACACACTTATTTAATTAAAAGAATATTTCAGTATTTCATTTGTATATAATAGTTTTATAAAAATCCTCGATTTTTGTTATAATGAGAGTTATATATTTAATGAGTATCCCCAAGCTATTATCATAAAAGTAAATATATTTATATTTGTGGAATAAATTTAAATTTATGTGTGGGATTATAGGTATTACTAAAACTAAAAAAACAAATAACCTAATCGGGTCCCAAATTTATGAAGCTTTAACAAGATTAGAGTACAGAGGCTATGACTCTGTTGGAATGGCAGTTATCTCTAAGGATGGAATTGAATTAGCAAAAGATAAAGGAAGTATAAATGAGGTTGGGGAAAAACTCAATTTTAGTGAATATGAAGGATCTACAGCGATAGGTCATTCAAGATGGGCAACACATGGAGCTGTTGAAAAAAGAAATGCTCATCCTCATAAATCAAATGACGGAAAAGTTGTAGTAGTACATAATGGTATAATTGAAAATTTTATGCAACTAAAAAAAGAATTACAAAGTAAGGGAGTAATTTTTGAAAGTGACACTGATACTGAGATAATACCTAATTTAATTGAAATGTATTTAAAACAAGGTATGTCTATGGTCAAGGCAATCATTTCTTTGATTGACAAGATAGAGGGAACGTATGCATTAGTAATATCAAGTTCTGAGGAACCAGATAAGATATATGTAATTAGAAAAGATAATCCATTAGTAATTGGTATAACTGATGATGCTATGTTTTGTGCTTCTGATATTCCTGCGTTTTTACCTTGGACAAGAGAAGTAATAATACTAAAAGATTTAGAGATTGCAATTTTAGAGCCTGGAAATTTAGAAATTATATCCGCAGAAAATGAACAATTGATAGTAAGAAAAAGCCATGAAGTCACATGGGATGCAGAAGCTGCACAAAAAGGAGGATATCCACATTTCATGATTAAAGAAATTCATGAACAAGAGAAAGTTTTGAAAGTTCAATTAAAAACTCAGAATGAAAATATTGAATTAGCGGCAAATATGATACAAAAAGCGAATAAGGTAATATTAGTAGCGGCAGGATCTGCATACTACGCATCATTAAATGCATATTACAATTTTAGTAATCTCGCCAATAAAGTTATAATACCTTGTGTTGCGGCTGAATGGTCAAGTATTGAAAATATTGTTGATGAAAATGCGATCATCATTTCTGTTTCTCAATCTGGAGAGACCTTAGATACCATAAAAGCGATAAAAAGTGCTAAAACAAAAGGTGCAAAAATAATTTCTGTAGTAAACGTTGTTGGATCTACGTTGACTCAAATTTCAGACCTAAATTTATACATTCATTCAGGTCCTGAAATAGGAGTAGCTGCGACAAAAACATTTTCCTCACAATCTTTAATGATATGGAGAATAGGATACGAACTTGCAAAAATAAATGGCTCTTTGACTGATACTGAGCTAAAAAATTTTGAAAAGAATTTAAAAGATATACCTAATATAATTAGTGAGATTATTAAAGGAAATGAAGCTAAAATTAGAGATATTTCGAACTATATGTATGATCAAAAATCTGCATTTTACTTAGGGAGAGATATATCTTTAATCACAGCATATGAAGGAGCTTTGAAAATTAAAGAAATTGCATATATACATGCCGAAGGTTATCCAGCTGGAGAAAGTAAACATGGACCAATTGCCCTAATAGAAGATGGATTTCCAGTAGTGTTCACAATTCCGAAAGATTACACTAGGGATAAGATGATGGGATCAGTGCAGGAAATGGCTGCAAGGGGAGCCGTAACAATAGGAGTAATTGAAGAAGGTGATGATGAGATGATTGAAGTTTTAGATCATTATATAGAAATACCAAAAGGATACTCCAGATTTGTCTCCTCAATAGCCTATAATATTCCATTACAATTATTAGCATATTATACATCAGTAAAGAGGGGATTGAACCCTGACAGACCACGAAACTTAGCGAAAAGTGTAACAGTCGAATAAATTAAACGTTTTTAAAATTAAGGAAGAAAATAAATAACAAGCTAGATGATGATACAAATAGGGACACTTGAAATACAAATGAAATGCCATATAATTCATAAAATAGTCCTCCTAATATAGGACCAAAGATTTGTGAAATTGAAATTAATCCTGATTCAATCCCAAATACAGTGGCACGGCTATCTTCCGAAGTTACATCAGTTAATAAGGCTTTAAGAGCGGGATCTCTGAGACCAGAACCTATTCCAGCAAATATTGAAATGAGTACAAAATGCCATGAAATTGAACCAACGGGTAAAAAGATATAAAAAAGAATTGAAAATATTTGTCCAATGAATATAATCTTTTTTCGACCATATTTATCAGAAAGGTTTCCTAAAAATGCTTGACCCAATGCAGCAAAAAGACCATATCCTGCTACGAAATATCCAAAATCTGATGCAGATAGAAATAATTCATCATAAAAATAAAAAATAAACCCGGGAGAGACTAATAACCATGCTAATATGCCAAAAGTATCAACTATGATAAAAATTAAAAATACCAAAAAAGGTCTGGGTATAACCTTTATTTGACGTTTTATTATTAAAAACAATGAGGAAGGATTTTTTTTCGATATCTTTTGATTTGAATTATTTGTTTCTTTTGGATTAGAATTTTCTTCTGAAATAAATAAATAACCAACCATGAAAGATAGTAGACCAACTGTGAGTGAGACCCAGAAAGGTAAATATACTGAACCCGTGATGATCAAAGAGCCAAGGGATAACCCATCATACAGTACACCACCTAATAGAGGCCCTACGATTAATCCAAACGTGTTAGCAGAATAAATATAACCTATTAATTTAGCACGATTATCTTTTGACACTTTTCTTGTAATTAGAGCTAATGATGGAGGTAATATTGCAGATGAGAAAGCACCTTCAATTATTCTTGCTATGTAAAAATGCCATAAAGTTTGTGCATAAATATATACTAAATTTGAAGTTGAAAAACCAATAAGACCAATTAATATTATGACTTTATTATTATAATAATCTGCTAGATTACCAAAGATTGGAGATGCTATAAAATATGCAAAACCAAAAGCAGCAGCCATAGTTCCAAGGTCAAGTGCATTACCCCCACCAACATCTGCAAGTAGTTGAGGAAATATCGGGAAAATAATACCAAACCCTGTTGTTGCAATTGCGTTTGCAAGTGCAAGAGAAATTAATAATGATTTTTGAGGATTAGTTTTATTATCCATAATTCTTAATTTTTGAGAAAATTAAAAGCTAATTGGTACGACTTAATTTATGAAGTTGTATTGATATAATTAATGGATTATAAAACGGAGATGAATACGATAACATTAGTAATTATCATATTTTCCAAAATATCCAGTCATGCCGGCCAATTTACTTTTTAATTCATGTATATTTTCTTTAAGTTTACCTCTTTCTGTTTGATATTTTTCTAAAGGTATTTCATGATTTTCTACTTGACTATTGTATTTGTTATACATGTTATCAAGTTTCTTTAATTCATGTTTTAAATCAGTCATAGATGGAATTTCTAATTCTGGTGTATATTCTTCATTTTGAACTCTGTCATCAAATAGCCATTCTCTAAAAATGCTTGCGAATTTTGCAGCAGCACGTTTGTATTCATATTTATCAGGACCATTTTCTTCTATTTCCTTGATCTTTTTTGGTGATCCAACCATGAATGGTTCATCGGAGTCAATTAATCCAAAATATTGATTAATAGTTGTGATAATTTGCGGTGGCGCAGTAATTTGAATCTCTCCTTGTTTTAATTCAATAATATATTGTGTACCTTTTATGATTGATTTTGCTTCATATTTATTTATGAGATCTGAGTATTTGAGTTGGACAAATTGATCGGGTAATTTATATTTAATAGCATTCTTTGGAAGGAATATACAGTAATTTTCTGTAAATATAACATAGCATTTGTCATTTATTTTATGAGTATCTCTTTTCATATGCATATTTAATGGGGGAATTATGGCAACTACATCATATACATTGTCAGGCAGATAAGGCTTGATATCATATAGCATAGTATATTGATCCTTCAGAAATTGAGCAGTACCATGTAATTTTTCAAGATGTTCTTGTACTTCACTTATCCAAAATTGAATACGTTCGATATGTTGGTTAATCTTAATTTCAGTTCCTTTTAATAATGCATCTAAACTACGATAATGTTCAAGTTTTATATTTTTAAAATAATTATGAGTACGTAAATCATACAGGCCTTCTTGTCTTAATTTGTTTAATTCATCTATACCTTCTTTATTAATTTTTTTCATTGCCTTAGAGCTTAGTTCCAATTGCATTTCCATTTGAGGAAGACCATATAAATTTCCAAGGCGACAATATCTAACCAAACCTACAAGAAAATCAAAATCACGATAAAGATCTATAAATTGTTCATTAACAGATTGAACTCTACTTATTATTTCATGATATGAGGACTGGTAATTGTCTAATAATAATTGAGGATCATCTACCCTTGTACTTTTACATGAAGGACAGCATAATAATTTAGTCTTTTCCATAATTTCTGCTTCTGATCCACATGAACCACAAATATCAGATTGAGGAGAAAAATTACAACGAGTGCAAGAATAAGTTGTCTTTATAGATATATGTAAACAACTCTCACATGTTACTAGTGCACATTCTTGACAAAAACGTACTCTTTGTGAAATTGAACAAGAATGACATCGGGCACTATTATAATCTGGCAATTCAGTTGTCTCCTATTTGATTTAATTAGATTAAAAAAATTAAATGATGTAACATTTGTTTTTAATTAATCCAACTCCTATATTCTATAACACGTGGTACCATAAGAACTTAAAAGATACCTTGGTATTATCTGAGTATTTATACTAATCAAATGACACTTTTTTACAAAATTTCTATGGGAAAAGGAGTGAATAAAATATATTTGATACTAAGTAATTCAACTCAAACTTTATAAAAAACAATAAGGTAGTCAGAGTAATGGAACCAAAAAAGGTGCTGATATAAATGGCAAAAAAAAGACGATCTGGTGGAAGATCTGGTGGAAAAAGGGGAAACAATACCGCAGAGCAATGCTCTAATTGTGGTAGAATGGTTCCTTCTGATAAAATTAAAAAACAAACTAGATATGTTTCAGTAGTAGATCCAAGAATGAGTAAAGAATTAAGGGAAGCAGGTGCGATTCTTCCAAGAAGAAAGGTAACAGAAAATTTCTGTGTGTCATGTGCGATTCACTACAAGAAAGTGAAAATTAGGTCTTCAGATTCAAGAAAAGGGCCAAATCGTTATTAATTATTTATCAAATTAAACAAGTATTCTAATAAAATGTATAAATGTATTATCTTTATTTTGATTTACTTTCGCTTCATTTTAGTAATGGCGCCAAATGACTGAGTTATGACATCAGTTTTAGTGAATGGAACAGGTACAATAGGAGAACCATTAATTGCGTTACTATTAAGTACAAAAAAAAATCTTGGAATTGACGAATTATTTTTTTACAAACATACTGCAAGGTTAACAGATAGACCGATGATTGAAAATTTACAAAAAAAGGGAGGAAAAATGTGTGTTGATAAAAATAAACTCAAAGAATTTAGAGACTTAGATATTGAACCGGATATGACATTTGATGAAACATTAAAAAAAATTGATGTTATTGCGGATGCAACAGCGGAGGGAGTAGGCAGGTATAATAAAGAAAAACATTATAAAAAAATCGAGGAAAGAGCGGTTGGATTTCTTGCGCAGGGAAGTGAGTCAGGTTTTGGTACAATTTATGCAAATAATGTTAATGATAATATATTTGAGAAAAATAAATATCCTAAATATGTACAAATTGCATCATGCAATACTCATGCTGCAGCAAGCACAATCAAGCATTTCGCATTCAATTCAGATGATAATAATAATTTATTACATGCGAATTTAACATTTTTGAGAAGAGCATCAGATGTATCCCAAGAGAGGGGAGTGATGGCTCCTACAATATCGAATTATACTCATGATAGATTTGGAACTCACCATGCCGAAGATGTTCATAAGTTATTTATGACGAAGGGTTTTGATTTAGATGTTTTTTCTTCAGCAATTAAGGTAAATTCTCAATATATGCACACATTATTTTCACATCTTATTTTAGAAAAAGAAACCACCAAGGAGGAGTTATTAAACAAAATCTATGAAACAAATGAGTTAGCTATAACAAACAAAACCGCAGTGAATTTGGTATTTTCATTTGGAAGAGATCATGGGCATTTTGGAAGAATATTAAATCAAGCGGTAATTGTAGAACCTTCAATTAAGGTGAATGGGAAACATATTTACTATTGGTCTTTTACACCTCAAGATGGGAATGCATTACTATCTTCAGTTAAAGCGATTATGTATTGGTTACATGGGAAAGAAGAAGTAGAAAATAAAATGGAATATGTTAATCCATGGTTATTTGAAGAGGTCTAAAATTGTTCCATTATTGAGTTAGCAACACGTATTCCACCAAGACTGACAGCAGCAGTACTTTGTCCTGGAAAAATGGAGTCTCCTACCATAAATAAATTTGAGTCAATTCTTGATGGGAATGTCTTAAATAAATTCTCTTGTCTAAATCCACCAACCCAACCTTGTATTCGATTTGTAAAATGATTAAATGTTACAGGAGTTCCACTTTCAATTAGCTCTGCGTTATTTATTTTAGGAATTATAGTTTTTGCTAAACCAATTAATTTATTTTCATACGTGTTTTTTAATTGCAAGTATTTTTCTTTGTCATTTTTTAACAGTGTCCACCATTTATTCAAATTAGTATGTGATGAGATTGTGATTGTTCTTTGATTTTCAGGTGCCCGAGTAGTATCCCACGAGGGTGAGATAGATATAAAGATTGAATTTCCTTCGGTAAATTTTTTATTTGATAGAATTTGGTTATGCAAAGAAATATTATCAGGAAGATGTTCATTTTTAATACCAATATATGTTGTGAAAGCACCCCAACTTTTTTTTGGTAATGAAGGGAGTCGCTTTAATTTAGGAGTTAATTGATTTTTTGGAATTATAGATTTAAGATCCCAGGGATTTAAGTTTGCGATTATGACATTAGAATGATATGTGTGATTTTTGTTTGTGATAACAGTATAGCCATTTTTGTTTTTTGAAATTGAAATAACTTTTTCTTTAAAATGAATAGTTCCACCATTGGAATTAAAAGAAGTTTCCAATTGTTTTGCTAAAGTTCCTATCCCACCTTTAAAATGTACGATACCACGTCGAGGTAGATCTAGCGCCGAAGCAGAGAATAATGAATTTGCATATCTTGATAAAGTTTGAGTTGAAATTAATAGTTGGCCATCTATGAACATTCTTAAGGGTTCATTTTGATTTGATAATTTATTTGATAGAGTTGTGAATGCATCTTTAAGAAGTGAAGGGTTAATTGAGGAAGGAAAATGTTCGCTGAAAAAAGATAGTAGGATTTTTGATAATTTGGAGTAATCCTTTAAGTTTTGAGGAGGGAATGGAGGTGATTTATTTGCGATACTCCACATCAAATCAGCAGTATTTTCTTGCCATTTCCAGAAATTTAATGATTCATCCCCAAAATTTTCCGCTCTAATATCCCATCTTCGATCATCTCCATATCGAGGAATCATAATTTTATTGGGTAAATGTACAGTCATTGCATTTTCATCGAATTTTGCAAACCATTCTTTGAGACCAATTTTGTTCAATAAATTATGCATCACTTCCCCATTATTGAAACCACCAGTAAGAGTTGCTCCTGCGTCAAAAAGATAGCCTTTTCTTTTGAATGTCCCAGCACAACCACCTGAATATGAGTGAGCTTCTAATAGTTTTACACTATAACCTTGTTTAGCTAAAACTGTGGCAGCAGTCAAACCTCCATTGCCAGCTCCAATTACAATTACAGAAGTCAAGAATTCTATATGAAAAATAATTAAATTAAAGAATATTATTACGGATAATATTAATTTATAAAAATAGAGTTAAGTTATGCAAACATCCCAGAAGAAGAATTTCGATTAGAAGTACCATTCTTATCAATTTGGGTCATTGCTAATTTTAGTTGTTTCTCAAATAATTCTGCTTGTTTTAATAATGGTTCAAAATCAATTTCAATAGTCGGAAGTAATGAGTTTAATTTTGAAAGAACTGCAGCGGCAGATTTTGAGTCAGGAAAATCTTTGTGTGCCTCTGATAATATACTTATTACGGGATAATTCTCTATAAAACCTTTATATTGTAATAAACCTGTGAACCCCGAGATCATTCCGTTTTCAAACGCGTTCAAATTTAAATCTTTGATTATAGATTTGGCGTCATTGTTAGTAGTTAATGAAAATACATTTGGTATTTTGAAGTCTACCTCTTCTTTATTTATTGCCTCAATGGTTAGAATAGCTCGAGCGTTATTAAATTTTGACCACTCAATTATACGATCGGATAATTCATACATTAAAGGAGCTGATAAAGGTAATTCTGAAGAAATAATTACAATCTGATCAAAAATAGTAGAATCATCTTCAATATATTCACCTGCATAAATACGAATAGGAGGCTCTGGAGTACCATTTCGAATAATTGTTGTAGGGGATAATTCTGGTGAAAGAAATGTACCGATTAGTCGTAGATTTAAATGTTCAATTAAATAGTTCCCACATATTGAAGATATGGTACCAATTGTTGGATGAGTTACAATTACTAGTACATCGCTAAATTTTATTTCTGGCTCAAAATAATGAATATCAATTTTCGGTGAGTGATCAGTCATATAATATTATTTACACACTGTCATATATAGTTCGGTAATTAATAATGTTACTTTTCTTTGAAAATTTGAATAAAATGAGATCATATTCATGTTGAATATTCCTATATGATTAAATGAAATAATATCGATCTAATATTTGAAATAAAGGTAGTTTAGCATGAGAGACAATGATGATTTTTTTGATAAAAATGTTATTGCAATAATGAAACTAATAGAGAAAAATAATTTTAGTGTAGAAATAGTTGGAGGAGCAGTTAGAGATTATATATTGAGTTTAAAGGATAGTAAAATTAAATCGAATAATATTGATTTTGATTTAGCAACTAATGCGAGTACTGAAGAAATTAAGAAGATTTTCATTGATCATAAAGTAATATTAGATGGAGAAAAATTTGGCACCGTTAAGGTGTTATTGGATGAAAAATTATATGAAATTACAACATATAGAATTGATGGTTCATATAGAGACAAAAGAAGGCCTGAAAGAGTTTATTTCACAAATGAAATTAAAAATGATTTATCTCGTAGAGATTTTACAATTAATGCAATTGCTATGAAGAGTGATAGAGAAGTCATAGATTTCTTTGGAGGAATGGATGATATTGAAAATAAAATTATTAGATGTGTGGGTAATCCTGAGGAAAGATTTGAGGAGGATTATTTGAGAATGTTTAGAGCAATTAGATTTGCAGTTAGTTTAAATTTCAATATACATGAGGAGACTAGCAATGCGATTAAATCAATTGTAAATAATAGAGAGGAACTTTTTAATTTAATTTCAAATGAGAGAAAATATAAAGAATTGAAGGTAATATTAAGAGAAAATGCAATAAGAGGTTTCCAATTGCTACATGAACATGGTTTAGCTTGGCGAATTTTACCTTTGAAGAAACAAACATCATTGAAACAATTGGAGGACTTAATTGAAAATTTGATTAGAGGATTTGAAATTGAAAGTGATTGGTATGTGAAAATGGGGCTAATAGGTTATGGAATGGAAAGTATACTAGGTAGAAAAGAGGGGCAGAGATTATTTACAAAATATTTAATTGATCTTTCTTTTCCGAAAATTGAAAGGGAATATATATTGAATTTATTAGAGTATCAAGAATTACCACCCTCAATAATGATAGAAAATCCTGACGAAAAATTATTATTAAAATGGATGAGAGATTATGAGAAAAAATTTGTATATAATAATTCTCATGAATTAAAAAAGAATATATTTCGAAATTATTTACAATTTCAAAGATCAATTAATTTTGGATTTAAGAATAAAAGGAAACATGATACGGAAAATGGGATGAAGTCAAATACTTTTGAGATCAATAATTTGAGCGATAATATTGAAAATTTGGTAGAGACATATAAAATTACTAATAATATTTTTGATGGTAATAAGTTAAATAATTTAGGATTAAATGGTAAAATAGTTGGATGGGTATTAGAGGATTTAAACTTGAAAAATCCAAAATCAAATGAAGAGGCATATAATTATTTGAAAGATTTGTTGTATAATAAATCACTATGTGATAAAAAAATAGTCTCAAAAGAATTTCATCTAATTGAAGGAGATCCTTGGATGAATAAAATAATTAACCGACGAAAAAAAATTCAAAATATGGTTAAGGTGAGTCATATAATACTGAGGGATAGTCAATAATGATTTCAATTTGTCATGCTCAGCATCATTCAAATGAAAATTATAAGCATGTGTTGATTGTGACTCCTGAATTAAATACACTCAATGAATTCAATTTAAAATTTTTAACAACGAAAATAACTAATGAAGGAGTAAAAAGAGAAATTATGCATGGCGATCAATTAATAGAGTATTGGGTGATTTCTATAAATTATGCTAATAAATTGATTTTAAAAAAGTTACTTAGAACTGTAAGCAAAGTATTTTTTATACATAATACAAAATATGAGGATAAAATAATGAAGTGGATTAAAGAATTCGAAACTATAGAAAATGAGTATATTGTATTTTATGAAAATTTTAAAAATGTTAATTTAAGTACATTCGAAAATATAAAATTAGTAAAAATTAAAGATTTCGAAAAGTACCTTATCTCGAAAATTGAAAATTTATGAAGTTAGTTTAAATCAACATAAATAAAAGCATATATATGAAAAATGTGAATTAATTTTAGAAGATAATTAATTTTATATTAATCATCTAAACTTAAGAAGCCCCGGTGGTGTAATGGCTAACATTGGGGATTGTGGACATAAAAAGGCATAATTCCCTAGCTTCGCGTTCGATTCGCGATCGGGGCACCATTATTATTGATGAATAATGTTTTTAAAAGATCGAGAATTAATTAAACATAAGTGAGTGATATGGTGAAGATTTTACCCAATACCTACGAGGGTTTAATATGGGGGATGAAGAATTTTGATGGGATTGAAACTGATCTTAGATTAACTTTGGATGATGGTGTAGTTATATTTCATGACTGCTATTTACAAACAGGTGAAAAAATAGAAGAATTAACAGAGATGGAATTAAAAGATAAAGGAATTCCTACTCTTGGGGAATTTTTAGATTTAGAAGAAGTAGTAAAATTATCAAAAAAAAAAATTATGTTTTTAGAGTTAAAACCTAATTGTAGGGGAAAAAAAAGGATAACTAAGGAGATATCAGAAAAGTTCTATGAGAGAGTTAATCAGATAATTCTTGAAAGTAATATAAGTAAAAATAATATTAAAATTTTAAGTTTCTCAAAGCAAATGCTGGAGCCATTTATGGAGGAGTATAAATGTTACCCGATATTACCCGACGTCAATGAATGTGATAGCAGTTTTGTGACTTTAAAAGCAGTACCTCAATTTTTAGGGAAGTCTATAAAAAATGAGATTGTTAATGGTAAAAAAATAGGATATGCCGGAATTATGTTCGCGAGACAATATATTATGGGATGGTCTAAATATAGACACCCATCATATGAGAAAATGGTAAATTTGGGGAAAGAATTTGAAATTGATTTGGGGACTAATTTAGGAACTCCTCAATTAGAAGAAAGTTTTTCTAAATTTTACAGATTTAGTGATATATTATCTGATTATCCAAGAAATGCGAAAGAGGGGGATGGTCCAATAATTGCACACAGAGGTACTGGAACAAAAGGAGTAGAAATCCCTAAAGAAGAATATGACAATTTAATTACGTTTGCAAAATAAATTTATGTTTAGTGTGATCATAATATTGTATTTTGAATAGTTAGATAAACAACATTTTTTCTAATGATTGATGTATATTGAATATGTGGTAGAGTATGAATTGGAAATAATAAAAATTATTGATGAGAGTGTTAATATTAAATCATATTTTTTTGATAAACCTCAAGATTTTAACTTTTCTCCTGGACAATATTGTTGGATTTCAGTACCTTCAAAAATCACAAATCCAGCCCCGATGGCAATTGCCTCAGGTTTAGAGGAAGATTTTTTAAAATTTACAATACGATTATGGGGGGAAACCACTGAAGCTTTGTTTAAATTAAAAGTAGGTGAAAAAATAATTGTGAGTGAGCCTAAAGGAAGTCATTTTCCTTTATCTTCGATAAAAGATAAAACAAAATTACATTTGATTGCTGGAGGTACAGGTATAACTCCAATTAGAAGTTTAATATACTCAGTTAACAGAAATCAATGTAATTTATATTATGGAGCAAAAAATCAATCAGAGTTATTATATAATAATGAATTTGATAAATGGGGAGTGCAAATAAATACAATAATACAAGAAAGGGATTCAAATTGGAAAGGAAGATATGGTGTTGTAACAGATTTGATTGAAAATAATGAATTTAATAATGATGATTTATTTTTTGTGTGTGGACCAAGATTGATGGAAAAAACTGTAGTGAATTTATTAATACAAAACAATATAAATACAAAATCAATTTACATTAGTATTGAAAAATTTGACTCTGAAGGAAATGTTATAGGCCCTGTATTACAATTATTTGAGATGGGAGATGATTTCTAAATGTCAGAGAAGTTTTTTGATAGAAAAAGTTGGGAAAATTCAATTGGACCATCAATTCGCATAATTGGTTATTTTTCAGCAGGACTGATTATATCATTATTAATTTACTATGTACTTTATGGTATTGCTAGTATTTTTTCTGTTGAGAGTCTAATATTTACGATTGCCAGTGTAATTGGACCATTTTTTATTATATTTTATTTTATTATGTGTATTACAAAAGTGCTTATTGATGAAATGTAAGATGAAACAAATAATAAATATTAGTTCTAAGCACGGACGCAATTGAAAGTCCGTCATCAATCTTTAGATTATGTTCGACTCCATCCAGCGGATTATCAGCAGCAGTTAGTCCAACTTCCTTGCTCACTTCCGTACCTGGGGTATTGGTTGACTAAAGTTCATAGACTATCCTACGATAGAATTTTTCCTACCAAACCACTTTGATAAGGCCAAACTTCAATGTCTTGCACAATTTCAAGATTAAATCAGGTGTCTTCCGCAATACATCTCAACTTCCGCTATAGAGCATAGCGCGGTTGCAAGCCGGGCCCTAACCGACCAAGTGTGTTGCTCACCAACACTCGCAAGTGTTTATTTGTTTAATCTCAATGTATAGAAATAATTCTGTTTTATGTAGTTTTTTAATTGTAACCATTATGTTTAATCATATTATAGGTTTGTTACATAATCATCTAATGAATTGATGATACCATCTGATGAATATTTGATTCGGCCAAAAAGTAATAATTGTGAATCTTCGGTGATCTCTAAATAACATTTATTCAAAAGTTCGATATAATAATTAGAGTCATATTTTGTATTATCTGATATTTCAGGACCAATTCTTATTTTCTCAGTATTTTTCAAAGTATTGTCTACAACAACAAAATGAAATGACATGCCTGGATAAATATCATAACCCAAATTACTATATCTTTGAACTGTCAAGGATTGAATAGTGTTATTCGAAATATAACCGGAGGAACCTCTTCCTGATTTCAATTTAATTATCAAATCAGTTGCGATAATATCTTTGCGATATAATTTTTTGATATAATTTTGTAAAATAAAATATGAAGAAGGTATTTTTTCTAAAAAATCTATTTTTGTGATTGCATTCTTGAAATGATTAAGAACTCTATCTTGAAATTCAATTTCAAGATTTGTAGCTCTGCGTTGTCGCATTCTAATCCCACGTAATTTAAATTCATCATGTGAAAATAAACCAAAATATCGATTTAATGCGGAAATTTGTGAATTATTTCTAATAGACCCAAAAACTAGCCAATTGAATTTTCCCTCTAAATCAACAGGGATGCCAATTCTCATAGTTATTTTGTACATCAATGAATTTATTGAAGAAAGATTATCATTAATATTATTATTTGAACGAATAAATAAAGAATCAGTGATACCTGCAATAACAGAAAAACCTTCGTGCTCACATATTTCTTTTGCAATCATTAAATAACGGCGAGCTAATGCTGTAACACTTTGATGTGATTCTAAACTACCCCATCGTGCATTTTTAAATCCTAAATACCCAAAACAGCTAACTAATATCCATTTCATTACAGAGTCAATAGAGGAAAGTAAATTACGACTATCATCATTTTTTAAAACTTTTTTTTGCATTTTAAGATTTAAGCGTCTTTGAAGTACTAAATACATTGAAGACGGAACAATACCTATTTTTTTTTGACAAACATGATAATTGACTTCTGGAATTAATTCCAAATTTGTTGAACAAAAATCATGGTTACAATGTATTGTTTCATTACCAATATTATGAATTGCCATTATCATAGGATAAAGTGAAGTGAAATCAATTGCCCAAACCTGATCATAAACTCCTGGTTTTGCAGGATAGATTAGACCTCCATTATCACTTATAAGCAAATGATTTGCAGATTTGAACAATTCTGGTTTTGCTTTTTGTGAAGGAACTAAGCAAGAAGGGTAAGACGAGGCATTCACTTTTAATTCAATGCCAGTAAGTGCAGTACCTATTGTAGATCTTGCAGTTCTTTCTAAAGGAATCCCACTCAAACGAGATAAATCAATTAAACCTAAAATTCCTGATTCTTTGATAAAAAACGAATTTTCATTATCAATATGAATTCTTCCTGCAATATACCAAATAGGATTTCGCCTAATTACTTGACCATAACTCATATATGTTTTACCCTCTAAATTTTTTCTTGGTAAAATAGGTTGATTTAATCGATCAAGACAAAATTGATTTGAAATATTGTGTTTGGCTGCACGATATGCTAAATAATTAAGCACAAATTTATCACCATTTCTAATATCAAGAAAATCAGGATCAAACTGACGTATCCAAGATACTAAATTTAGTAAAATTTCTTTTTCTACACCATTAAAAGAATAAATTTTTTCTAAAGAAGGTGATTCGTTGATCAAATTGTAAATCAAAGTAATGGATGCAATAGGATCATCAAAAGAAGGAAAAATTTTTTTTTTATTGATATCCACTGAGATTTTAACAATTGATAGTTTAGGTATAGAATAATCAAGTGAAATTGGATCAGAGTAATTGATTATTTTTTTAAGTTTATAAACCTGGAATGTATAATTATTTCTAGATGGTTTGATTTTGGTAAATTTCAAGTGACATGCAACTAAAGGTGAACTATTTGTATCAAGGAAAAATTGTTGACGAATGTTCAAATCAGTATTGTACATAATATAATTTTGTGATTTAAAATCATCTATAACTTTAGAGAGTTTGAGAGGCGAATAAATCGATACTTCAATCACATCAGTGGGAAAATCTTCACTACTAGACAAATATTTTTGCACAATTTTTACTCCTACAACAGCCTCATGAGATGAAATTTCCTCTGCAAGAAAGGATAAAGAAACAGAGATAGCAATATTTGAGTTAGGCAGATCTTTCCCACTTATGTAAATTAAAGGATGATACAAAAGAGGATAATGAAATGTTTCTCCAAGTATATTTTTTGTCCAAACGTGTGTTATATGATGATCAAAATGTATATCAAAGATATATTGACAGTTTGGGCAGTGTTCATTAAAGGATGAAATATGAAGCAACACGATTAATTTAAATTAAAATTAAATAAACAAAAATAAGAGAGTTAGAGTTAACTGAAAGTAATTTATAGAAAATCGTCAAGATCATGGTTAAATATGGTATGGTAGTGTAAATACTCAATAATTTTACCTCGCTGAGAATTGATTCTTGACACTTCATATTTTGCGGGCAAACCAATTTTATTTGCAATGATTATGATTTTTTTTAGTCCCGTATGATCAATTATTTTTTCAATTTTATGAATATCTTTTACATTTAAATTACGTTTTGTATCTGAATATAACCATCCTTCTCCAAGATCTTCAAAAATGAAATGAATATGATTATGATGGGTACCTTTTTTGTATTTTAATCCTATACCTGGTTTTCTTCCTTTCATAGTTTCCATATATTTCAAGACATTATGAAATCTAACTGGACATCTAACTGTTCTCAGAGTCTCATCTCTAAAAATATCAACTCTTTCTACTTCATTAAAACGAGAGTCTTTTTTTCCATTATATTCTTTAGAACTAAATGGATATTTTAATAGATTTATGAGAGCAACTCCAGCATCTTGAATATAATTTTCATCAAATTCAAATGTGATCAAACTTGTTAAATGATCATTTAAATTTGAGAAAGATACGTTGGATGAAATTTTTTCACTTGGTAAATTCCCAATTTTGTCTGATGGTGGCCACTCATTCATCTGATCTATATTTTACTCCGGAACAGCAGATTTAAATTAGTTTCTTCAGGTTAACATTGATAAAGTAATAATTTAATCAAAGATTTAGTTAATTATTTTGCTTATTTGAGTAATTAATGATTATAAAATAAACAATAGTAATTGTGATTAAAAATAAGTTAAAGGTCCATAATTGATTTTGAGTGAATAAATTTGATCCATAATATCCTAAATATGCGAAAAGAACCGCATATGGCATAGATGTAATTAATGATGTAATTATATATCCTTTTCTTGGTAATGGAATGGTTCCTGAAATTAAGGAAAGTATATCATTTGGAGAAGAAGGAATTAATCTTAGAATGAATAAACCTTTATTACCACTATTTTTTAATTTAACAAATATTTGGTGATTATGATATTTAGAAATCAATTCGAAATATTTTTTTGTAAATCTTACAGATCCATTCAAAGCTTCATAACCAACTTGTGCAGCCAATATCATACCAATCCAATTGAGAATAGAGCCGTAAAAAAAACCAAAATTTGCACCATTGAGTAACAAAATAGTTTCTTTTGGAAATCCAGGTATGAATACTTGAAAAATCAAAGTGAAAAACAAGCTTAATAACAACCATAGATTGTCCATATTCATAACGCATAATATCACTATTAGATATATTTGTTTAACTTTTGATTTAATTTTTCAATTTCATCAAATAATTCTATTATCAGATGATGCAGAAATAAGTAAAAAATATCTATATTTTGATTTTTTGGCTCAAACCCTGTAATACTCAACATTGCTTGATCAAATGCTTTTTTGTAATCTGCATTACGAATAAAAGGACCAAATTGTTCTTTTAATAGATTTTCAAGGTATTTAATTGGAGTCATTAAAAAAAAATATTGATTGATTTAAATAAAAATAATGTAGTCTTGAGTGAAAGTATTTAATTAGATATTTTAGTACCCGATTCATTATTTAGTGCTTTCAAGACATTTTGGGGAGATGTAATTAAGGTAAATTGGCCATTAAAATTAATTGCTGCATTTATTTTTGGGTTCATTGTTCCAATGCCACCAGAATTTGTAGAGAGAAATTTTGAAGCCTCATTTGAGGTCATATGAGAAATTATAGATGGATGGTCGCCGTTAAAATTTTGATAGATACCATCAACATTTGTAAGAATGATTAAAACATCTGCATTAATTTCATTGGCTAAAAGTGAGGATGCTAGGTCTTTATCGATTACGGCATCTTTTCTTGATATGGTATCATTGTCTATTGAAATTGGAGTGCCGCCCCCTCCACTACAAATAACTAATGCTTTATTTAATAGAAGTGATTTTATGGTATTGATTTCTAATATTTGTAAAGGTTTGGGAGATGCAACAACTCTTCTAAAACCATTAGGTGTTTCTACATATGACCATGATTTATTTTTTTGTATTTGTTTATTGTATTGCGATTGATCTAAGTATGGACCGATTGGTTTTGTAGGATTACTGAATTTTTCATCATTGGAATTCACAATTATTGAAGTTGGGATTACGATGACATCTTGTTTAATTTGGCGGAGTGAAAATTCATTAAGCAGAGAGTGTTGAAGTGCTACACCTATTTGTCCTTGAGTCAAAGCACCTAAAATGGATAATGGGAGTTTAACAGTGCCATTAATTTCAGTATTTTGTTGTAATAAAAGAGATCCTACTTGAGGACCATTTCCATGTGAAATGATTATTTCATGTCCCATTTCAAAAATATCTACTATTAATTTAGCAGATTGATTTATACGATTTAACTGATCTGAAAAAATTTCAGAGGAATTTGTAGAGTCACTTATCATATTCCCTCCTAAAGCTAAGAGAATTTTCATAGTTTATCTCTACTTTTGATGTTTATTAATATTCAAGTTAGAATAGATTATATTTGAATTATATTTAATTTGATTATTCTTCTTTATAATCTTGAAAAGGATCAATTACTTCATCTTCTGTATTTTCTGTTGCCTCATCTTCATTCTTCCACAAGATATTTTCGGATTTTTTATTTTTATTTTTTGAGTCTTCTAATTTGCCAATAACAGATTCTATTTTTGCACCTTTTATTATTTCCATGAGAGAACTTTTAGACGTTGTAATATTTTCATATGTTCCAATTAATGAAACGGTTGAACCAAGAATCATGATATTGACTTTAGTTAATTCTTCTAATGCTTTTCTAGTTCGACCTTTTGTTCCAATTAATCTTGACCTAACTCGCTTAATATGATTAATTTTATCACCAATTATTGGTTTCAGAGGAATTATTTCTAAAAACATATCATCTGAAGCTAATTTTAATGCTTGATCAGCAGTGAAACCTCTTCCTATCGCTTTTACCATATCTCGTGATTTGAATAACATTATGGGATCCGTTAAATTTTTATTTGGTCTAATTTCGACTTCTCCGGTTTCAGAGTCAATGATTATTTTAGTAGATGTCAACTCTTCAATTTGATTTTTACTTGATCCCTTTAATCCAATAACTGCTCCTATACGATTTAATGGAATTCTTAAAAATTGAGATGTTTCATTGTTAAAAACAGAGTCATGTGAATTTTGGTCCATTATGTATCAATAAATTTACTATTAGTTTATATTTTAATAATAGAGAGATTGCGAAATGATATATTTCATTTTTTACTTATTTCAGATAACATTATTTCATCAGGATCTTCACTAGTGATCCATTTATATAATGTTTTTATTTCAATGATTTCGATTGAAAATTGATTAAAGAAACGATTAATATTATTTAGGTCTCTTAGAAGAAAATGTTGCGCATTAGGATGATCCCATAATACAGATTGGGATACATCGATTAAGTAATATTGATTTTTGTTTTCATCGAATAAAATATTATACTCACTTAAATCTGCATGGACCAATTTCGCTTTTTGATAGAGGTCTTTCACTGAATTCATAATTCTTTTGTATAAATTACGTGGTTTATTTATTTTTGAGTCTTTTAATTTTGGTAAAACTGCTCCTTCACTACCTAAATATTCCATTACCAAAATATTTCGTTCTACATTTAGCGGTTTTGGACAAGGGATATTGTGAACACTCATTCTTTGAAGATTTTTAAATTCTTTTTTTGTCCAAGTCTCTATAAATCCTGATCTTGAACTTCTAAAACGCTTAAACCTATGATCACCTTCAATATAAGGACGCATTTTTTTGAAAGATGTTACATCAATTCGAAATATTTTTACGGCTTTTGCTGCAGGATCAGATGGTGCAAAATATACATTAGCTTCCTTACCGGTTGAGATAGAACCGCCTACTTCATTAATGACTCCTTTGTTTATCATAGACATTAAAATTAACCTTGTTTTATTATCAAATACGGTCTCAACTACTTTTAAATCATTATCCTCTTTTATTCTAATTTTATCTTGATCTGAGTTAATATCTAAATTCTGAACTTTTTTTGAAAAAGTTTCTTCTTTGAATGAGTCATCAGTAGAACGTATTTCATTATTATCAAAGTTATTTGTATTATTTTGGTTCATGATAAATCAGATCCTATTTAGGGGGTAAATAATAATTATCTTTCCATTTATAAAAATCATACTCTTGAGAAGTTTCTAATTTGTTTATGAAAAAATCTTTGGCCAATTCCTCAGTTTGATAGTTATTCATATCCATAATAAGATACGAATTTTCCTTATGATTTTCTGAGACTACTAATTTTTTGACTAATTCTGGTGATGGGTCAATTGCGACTAATTTATCCCATTTTTTGGTTAATTTGGTTGTTTTTGTATTAAGGAATTTTATCAAAACTCCATTTTTATTAACTGAAATAACTGATGCTAATCTATTTTCAAATTCGATTAGTTCTGTGGGAATTATATTAGGAATACGATAAAGATGAGTTACAGAGTAAACTCGTTTTTCATCGGCGTCTTCGGTGATTAACTTAAAGTTTTTCTCATAATGGCCGATCCAGATATTTTTTAATTTTTGGATAAAAGTTTCCGCAATCAAATCATTACCAAAATAAAAATCTAGTCCCCCATGATTTTCTATAATTTCACTCAAATATGCATCTTTAGACTCAACATTCATACTTGAGGCTAAAGAAAAAGCTACTGTTGTTGCAGAATCAATTTCGGCTTGCAATAATTTTCTATTCTTTGCTCTAAATTGAACTGTGACTTCTCCGGATCCAGTTTTCTTTTTCACACAGGTAGTACAAGTGCCTCCATGAATTTTTATTTCTGTTTCTAATTTTTCTGAATGTGTTTCAAATGATGCAATATCTGAATTTTCAATTTCATAGGTAATTATAAACTCTGGATTTGGATTCAACCAATGAATATCTGAAATAGAGTCAATCATAATTATGGATGTAGGTTTTGTGATGATATTGTTGAAACATGAATATGCAATAATTTCTGGGATTTCTTCATGAGTATTTGAGCCAGTCCAACCACTATTCAATTTTATAGAGCCACAGTTAAGACAATATGGAAGATCTATTTTGGTTTTTTTCAAAGATGATAGAGAATTAAGTTTCCAATAACAACTTTTACAGAAATTATTATGTAATGCACTTTCGGTATCACCACATTCTGCACAAAATCTTTTTCGGCTCATTGCTTCACCACAATCACATGTCCTATTTTTTTATCTTCAAAATCCATCCATAAAATTGTATCAGGGTGACAGTAACCTGATTCTATTAACAGATTACAAATATCAATACCTATTGCATTTATTGAGGTAGCAGATTTTATTTCGATTTCTACCTCATCTGTTGAATATTCTAAATCACCATAAAATCGAGATGAGATTGACATATTGACACCATTGTGTTTAAACTTAGCACCAATTAAATTAGAGTCAGTAATAGCGATTAATTTTTCATTTTGATTCTGATAAATTTTTAGATAATATGACATATTTATCATACCTTAGTTAAGTGATCTGATTGCAGAACGGGAACCACACGCATCACACTTCATTAATTCAACTCTATTTTGTGTTATGAAATGAGTTTCTGGTTTAGAACACTCTGGACATAGTAAATAATCATTTACATACCTTTCTAATAGTTTAGTTAATTGAGTTTTAGAGTGTTTTCCTTGAAAAATAGCTCTGTTACCTTCAACACTTCCCGAGGTACCAATTTCGTTTGTAAAAAATTTTAGGACATGTGATCCTGATCTGTTAATTGTTGTAACCAGATCTTTGAAATTTCTAAAAAAAGTCCTATTTCCTTCTACATTAGATTCGACATCTGGAATCACAAATCTTTGATCACTTTTTACAATTTCGGGTAATTTTATTTTTGCTTTTGATAAAATTTCATCATAAAATTTATCATTATTTGTATCGAACTTTTCCCACATAATATAATCGTTACACACTTTAATATTTAATTATTATTAAGGTTACAATGAGGGGAAGAGCAAGTTAAAAATTATATTTTTTGATATTTACCGGGTTTTCGTTCAAAAATCAATGACTCTGTTCGCAGATACAATATTGCTTGTTTAATTTCTTCATTGGTATAACTAAATTTATTTTTGAAATCTTCTATTGAAAATAAATTATTTTTTGGTTTCATCATTTTTAATATTTCGTCCCCAATTGTTTCTTTAGTGATTTGATTGTTTTGTAATTCTATTGCAGTAGTTTCATTGGTTTTAATAATATTAATTATGCGTAGTTTAGGTTTAGAATTAAGATTTTTTTCTTCTAAATCTTTTTTTAATAAATCTAATCTACGATTGATTTCCCATTCTAGGTCATTGTGTATAGCAATATTAGTTATTGAGAGATATATTTCATCATTATAAATTCTTAAATAGCCTAAAGCTTCGATGACATCTCCACTCTTTAATTTATTTAAAGTTAGTAAGAGATTATTATTTATTGAAGAGATTTGGTCGTTAATGGGTTGATCTATCCAAGATTTTAATGAAATGGAACCTGAGCCATCATCAATGATGATACGATTATATATTTTATTCATAGTTTCCATAGTTTCTTTTTCGGAGATTATTGTAGTTACATTAATGACAGTACCAAAAATTCGAATTTGATTTATTTGTTGATCATTAAGAAATGATATTTCACGATCATTGATTTTTTTGAATTCAAACTTATTGAGTGATGATATTCTAAAAATTTCACTAAAGATTGAATTCATTACATTTCTAAAAGGGTGTTAGTGTTAATATATTCAACGGTAATTTAATAATATTGTACTTATAATGTTGATAATTATTGATTATATTTTTGAATGATTTCTATCATTTCAGTCAAAGTTTTATTGATAGTTTGTTCTTCTTTAGATAATTGATCATTAAAATCTTTAATACGTATGGTGTAAATATTTTTAGCTATATTTCCTTTTTCATATGACAATTTTGCCTCTCGCATGTTACGTCGAATATCTAATTGTCGTTGTGAGGCTAACATAACTTTTTTCACATAACCATCGTATCTTCCTCCTTCATTAGATAATGCAGCGGAAGCTTTTTCTAATTGAGGGTTTAAATCTCTTAATCTTTTTTGAACAGCTTTTACTTGGCCATCATAATCTTTCTTTGATAATTTTCCTTTTAATCTTCGAGATCTTAATTCTGCTATTCTTTTCTCTGCACCAATCTTTTCACTGAATAAGTTAAAGAAATTATCCATTTTATCTACTGGAATTAATTCTTTTTCGATTTCAACTGCCTTTGATGGCTTGAATGACAGATTGCTTAATCCAAATGCAATTGATAGGAGTAAGATAAATGCATACATGAAATAAGCGAAATTTTGGAAGTGACCAACACCATTATATGTAAATTTGATTTGAAAACCAATATTATCAGTATATGAGACATTTTTGGCATCAATGACTAATACTATGTTTTGGAATGCACTCAGTACATTAGATTTAGTAATTGTATAAATTGAATAATCTATAAATCTTGAATTTGCACTATAAGTTTGACTAATTATGTTTGAACCGGCTGGAAATTGATATTCTACGTTCATATTTTCAACGGTAGTATTGAAATCTGAAAATAAAGTTGTATTGAGTGTATAAACATTATCTTCTGTGTTTCTTGATATAACTTCAGATGCATTAAATTCATATTGGATGGTGAATGTATATGTTTGACCTCCATAAATAGGTGCTCTGAAATTTATTCGGAGATCTTGTTTCCCATTTATACCTGAAACGGTAGTATCTGGATATCCTGTCTCTGAGTCTCTTGTGCTTTGCTCTAATGAACCAAATTCATCGTAAACATTAGTGATAATAGCATCGGAGTCAATGGTATAAAGATATCCCGCTACTTGATGAACATTGGCAATTATATTTCCGGTGAGGTTCCTTTCTCCTCCCAAATGTGCGATAGTTAAAGTTTCAGTGATTTGGACTTTTCCCCAAGGATTGAAATATACATTTCGTTCTGCATTTTGAATAGCACTCGGTACAGTAGCACTCAAATCTTGAGTGGTGAAATCCTGTGAGAAAGGAGTTTGACTGACAAATACTAATTTTTGAACGTCTTTTTCATTCATTCCATCTGCATAATTGAATGCACTTCTTGACATGTTTAGATAAGATATGACGTTTCTTGTATCTGTGAAACGTGGCATTTCATTGTTTAATGCATTTGTTATTCTAGATATTTCATTGGGTTGAAATTCATCGACTAATCCGGATATACCAATCCCGATTAATGCATGTTCAATTTTTAAATTATTGATCATTGGAGTGATTGGAGACATGAATTCTCCTCTTTGACCGGAATTATACCCTGTCATTTCAACTGAGTTGATGGATATCAATTCACACTTAAAATAAATTGCACTTAAACTATCATTTAATGATTCTCCATTATTTGAGACATCAATAAAATATGTGGTAACTTCATTACCATAGAAAACATTGTAATTTCGAGAGTTATTTGAGTCTACAAGTCCTATGTCATTGTCGACTTGGACATAAAATGTTGCTTGATGTACGTGATCACCAAATGATGATGGCACTGTAAAGTTTAGATAATTAATGTTTGTTCGATTATCTAATATTTTTAATGTGAACTCATCTTCAAGCACCATTTTAGAGTCAGTTAATACAGTGATATTTCTTTGATAATTACTAAGTGATGCATTTATAAAATTACCGAGAAGATCTTGTGATTCACTAATTTGGTTTGTAATAGGATGATCATATTGATTTTTATGATTTGTAATTTCGTCATTAGAACCATTAATTACTTGAAGTCCTCCAATTAGAAGGATTAAGATAATAATTGATGAAAATATTTTATTGGATTTCAATTATGACCCTCTTATTTTGTAATTTCATATCATCCGAAGTTTTCTTATTTAAAGTTCTTTCCTTAATGTGCGAGTTAGTAAATTGAAAAAGATAAACTATTTACTTAGTCAATGGTAAAACATCAAAATCATTAATTGTTTTACAATGATCACATGTTATTGAATGAGAGCCTTCTTTTAGGGTTTTATCGGCAATTTTCCTTGCGCATCTGCAAACCCACCCAAGTAATCGGCCAGGATTTCCTGCTATAAGTGCATGTGGGGGGATATTTTTAGTTACTACAGATCCTGCCGCAATAAGGCTGTTTGCACCAATATTATTACCACAAATTATAGTAGAATTTGCACCAATGCTTACTCCATCATCTACAAATGTTGGAGTTATATTCCAATCTCCGACAGATCTAGGATAAAGGTCATTAGTAAAAACAACATGTGGCCCTATAAATACATCATTCCCAATTGTTACACCATTATAAACAGAGACTAAATTTTGAATTTTAACATTATTTCCAATTTTTACATTTACATCTATGAAACTACTTTTTCCGACTATGACATTATTTCCTAAAGTTGCGTTGGTTCGTACATGAGCGTAATGCCAGATTTTACAATTTTTCCCAAAATTAACGCCATCTTCGAAATGAGCACTTTCATGTACAAATAATCCATCCATATGTTGAGAATATTTTTAGAGGTTATGAAATTTACTTTTATGAGATGATTTTTTTAATTTAATTAGTTGACTTTGTTTTCAAATTGAAAATAGTTTTAGTCATTTTTTTAACGAAGTTTATTTATTAGTTTATAAAATGTATAAGTATGGTCAAGATACAATTTGTTCATACTTCTGATTGGCATCTTGGTTATACACAATATAACAAAATTGAGCGCAATAGAGATTTTAAAGATGCGGCGTTAAAGTTGGTTGATAAAATTATAAACATTAAACCTGATTTTGTGTTGCACACAGGTGATGTATTCCATTTATCTAAACCCTCACCTTCAACTATAATACAATCTGTTGAAATATTATCAAAACTTAAAAAATCTAAAATTCCCATATATGTAGTTAGAGGGAACCATGATGGAGGTACATCAAATTATTTGAGTAAAGAGGGTGGAGTATTAAAACTATTAGATGAATTAAACTTGATTAAATATATTGATGATGAAATTATTAATTTAGATAATTTAAATGTTAAAATACTCGGAGTCGGATATTATCATGGTAAAAAAATTAATGATAAAATAGAAGAAGTATTATCTGAAAATGATAATTTTTTGGAGAAGAGCACTTTTAATATTGTGGCTATACATGGATTTGTAGAGGGACAAATGGAGAATGATATACAAATTTCTTTGAAAAAAATTAAAGACCTTGGAGTGAATTATTTTGGAGCAGGGCATTACCACATACCATGGAGAGATGAAATAAATGATATTTATGCACCTGGAAGCCTTGAATGCACTAAAATTAGTGATGCATATAGAAATGATATAATAAATAATATCTCTATGTTTTCAAGTTTTTATGAAATTAATAGTGAGGTGAATAATGAAAAAATATGGACAAAATTAAAGGTCAAAGAACATAAAATTTCAACTAGACCTAAAGTTTTACTCAATTATATTTCTAAAATGGATAGCATTGAAAATATAAAAAATGAATTAGACAATAAAATTGAGACCGCATTAAATGCTATTTCGGAGATAGATTTCACTAGAATTAATGAAAAACCTATTCTGAATTTGAAATTAAGTACCAATCTTCAAATTAATGAAACTTCGAAATTAAGAGTATTGGATTGGTATGAAAATAAATTTTTACATATTATTACAAATATAGATGGAATTGCTAGTGACAATCTACTTGATGATTATAATAATTTAGGTGTTGAAAAAGAGATTATTACAGATTTATTGAAAAAAGATAAATTTCTAAAAATCGAAGATATTGATTTTATTTACCAATTCATGGAGATTATTGAATATGGATATAAAAGTCAAAAATTATCAAATGAAACTGTAAATTTAATATCGCAAAAAATTCATGAATTGGAAAATTTTCAATTACAAAAAAATAGTAGGGGTTTCTAATGGGATTGAAAATTAATTGTTTAAAATTAGAGAATATTAGGGTTTTTAAATCCCATGAGTTCAATTTTAAATCTGGTTTGAATATTATAACAGGACCAAATGGAGCGGGAAAGTCAACTATAATCACTGCTATTGGTTTTGCTTTGTTTGGAGTTGATTATTTAAATGGAATGAAAATCAAATTTACAGATCTTATAATGAGAGGATGTGATGAAGGGAAAATTGAATTAATATTTTCAACAAATGAAGGAAATTATGTTAGTGAGTATTTGTTAAGCAGGAAAACTTCGAAAACCAATTGGAGATTGAAAAGGAACAATAATGAGGATTATTTTATAAATGGAATTAGTGAGACAAAAAATGAGATAAAAAGAATTTTGGGGAAAAATATAGATCATAATACATTCAAAAGAGCATTATGTAGTAGACAAGGAGAGTTAACAGATTTATTGGATGATGAACCTGCTAAAAGATATGAACAAATTAAAAAAATATTAGGGTTAGAAAAGTTTACAAAAGCAAAAAATGGATTTAATTATTATAATACTAAGGTGAATAGTGAAATTAATGAGTTAAAAAATTTAGTAACTTTTAATACAAAAGATATGATTAATGTCGAGAAAATTAAGATTAATATTGAGAAAAATCAAAGGGAATTAAATATTAATATGAATAAAATATCAGAACTCGAGAAAAATATAGTAGATAAAAAATTGGAATTGGAGGAATTAATAAAATTTTCAACGAAAGTTAACAATCAAAAAATTAGAATTGATGAGTTAAAAAAACGTCAAGAAGAAATAAGATTGAGGATAAGTGAATATAAGAAAGAATTATCGGAGAATTTTGTAAAGTTAAAATTGAGTGACAGAAATTATCAAGAAGATGAATTGGATAGTTTTATAATTAATCTTGAAGATGAAATTGATATTTTTGAAGAGGAATTATGGAAATTGAAGAAGAAGTTAGAAAATAAAAAAAATGTTGAACAAAAAATAAATGAGATAAAAAATGATATGACAAAGTTGTTAGAAAAAATTAAGATCAAACTAGGTTTTGATTTTTCACAACTTCAAGATAATATAGAGTTAAGTAAGGAAAATCAAATGTCACTAAATACTGATATTAATGATTTAAATGAAAAATTGAAAGATATAGATGCAAATAAAAATAAATTTGAAGGGAAGTTAATTGAGACAAAAAAAATAATGGGGATTTTAGAAAATGAGAATATGAATGACAAGTGTCCTATTTGTGAAAATAATTTAACGATAGAAAATAAAAACAATTTAAAAAATAAACAAATGAACTTGATGGAAAATTATGAGAGTAAAATTGATGAATATAGGGCGCAAAAAAGTAAGACTGAGAAAAATTTACTCGAGAAACATGAAATATTGGAGATCAGCAATAATAGATTAGATTTGATGAATGCATTTCGTCATGATATGGGAATTTATGAGCAAATGAATGATGAATTAAGTGATTTGAAATTGCAAATAAAAAATATAGATTATGAAGTTAATACAATTGATATTTCAAAAAGTGAAAACAAAATAAAATTAAATAAAAATAAAATAAAATTAATTGGGGATATTAAAGATAAAATAAAATATACAAATACAGAAAAAATTGAATTGGATAAAAATATTAAAGCTATGGAGTTGCTAATTGGAGAAATATCTGAGATTTCAATTGAAAATAATGAATTAGAAAAAACTAAATTAAAAAAAGTGATTAAAGAATATGAAGAAGATTTGAGATTAAAGGAAAGAGAGCAAGGAAATTATCTAAATGAAATTAGTAATTTAAATCAGAAGTATGAAGAGGGGATTAGGCTAAAAAATGAGCTAAATGAATTAAATAAAAAAGTGAAAGAAAATGAAAAATTAGTTATGATCGGCGAAAGTATAAAAAATATTTATTCAAGAGTTCCTGAACTCATTATTCAAAGTATATCTGAAAATATATCGAATTTTATTACTCAAAAAATGAATGATTTATTGAGTGGTCATGGATTTGAAAGAGCGATACTTACATATGAAGGAGACATTGAGGTGTATTCAAAAAACCAAAAAATTGATAAAAGAACATTATCAGGTGGTGAGTTTACAATACTTGGTTTAATATTAAGAATAGCATTGGCGGATTTTGTTGCCAAACTAGATTTTCTAATACTAGATGAACCAACAAATCATTTAGATGACAGAAGAGTGAATGAATTTATTGAGATGGTTGATAAAGATAATATATTTGAGAGTTCAAAAGGGCAATTAATCATTGTGACACATAGGGAGGAATTTGGAAGAAACGCAAAAAATACCATACATGTAAATGTGAGAGGAAATCAAAGAGAGGTAATTGCATAATGGTTGTGAAAATTAAGATTAAATCATTCGCAATGATAAGAGAAATCTTAGGAGATGAAGAAATTAATATGGAAATCGAAAAAGGCATGAATTTATTTGATATTCTAAAATCTTTGACGAATATGTATTCGGATCTATCAATGATTTGGTTTGATGATGATGTTTGGAACCCAAATTTTGTAATTTTAATTGATGATGAGATAATATCCCCAAAAGAATTTAAAATGAGAACCTTTGAGAATGGTAATAAAATGATAATATTACCACCTAGCGGTGGAGGGTAATCATATTTAATTAACAAATATTTTAAACAGATTAAATTATATGAAATTGGGTTTTATCATGGGTGAAAAGGTATTAATCACTAGTGCATTGCCATATATAAATTCAATAAAACATCTTGGTAATTTAATTGGATCAATATTACCGGCTGATGTTTTCGCACGATATCAAAGATTGCAAGGAAATGATGTAATTTATATTTGTGGTACTGATGATCATGGTACTCCAGCTGAAATTTCTGCGATGGAAGCAAATATACCCGTAGATGAATTTTGTGATGAAATGTATATCACACAAAAGAAAATATATGAAGATTGGAATATTGAATTTGATTATTTTGGAAGAACTCATGATATTGAAAACCATGAAATAACCCAAGAAATTTTTCTTAAATTAATGGATAATGGATATGTGGTTGAAAAAACTAGTATTCAATTATATTCAATAGATGACAAACGTTATTTGCCGGATCGATTTGTGATCGGAATTTGCCCTCATTGTGAATATGAAAATGCAAGAGGAGACCAATGTGAAAATTGTACGACTTTATTAGATCCCACTGATTTAATCTCTCCAAAATCATCTATATCTGGTAGTTTTAATTTGGAAAAAAGAGATGTTAAACATTATTATATAGATTTACCTAAGCTTGAAAGCAAGATTAAAGATTGGATAGAAAGTCAGAAAAACTGGCCTCAAACATCTATATCTATTGCGAAAAAATGGTTGAAGGAGGGATTAAAAACTAGAGCGATTACTAGAAATTTAGATTGGGGGATTGATTTACCGGGAGATTATTATGATCCTGAAAAAGTATTTTATGTTTGGTTTGATGCCCCAATTGGTTATATTTCAATTACCAAAAAATGGGCAGATAAAATTAAGAAAGACCCAAAATTATTCTCCCAATTTTGGAAGGATGAAAAAACCAAATACTATCAATTCTTAGGAATTGATAACGTTCCGTTTCATGCAATTACATTTCCTGGTACTATACTTGGATATAATGAGAAAAACAAAGACCCATATAATCTTACTAATTTTATCAAAGGTTTCCAATGGTTAAATTGGGAAGGTGAAAAATTCTCTTCTTCTCAAAAAAGAGGAATATTTACTGATAAAGCATTGGAGCATTTTCCAGCAGGTTATTGGAGATATTACTTATTACTAATTGCACCAGAACGACAAGATACATCATTTCAATGGAAAGGTTTTCAAGATGCAGTAAATAACGATCTCAATAATTTATTAGGAAATTTAGTTAATCGTTTAACTACGTTTACCTCAAGATATTTTGAGAACTCAATCCCAGAAGCAAAAAAAGGTGACAGAGAAATCGAATTAATGGGTTCATTTCAAAGTGCATTTGAAAATTATATATCAGAATTTAAACAAGTTGAGTTTCAAAAACCATTGAAAATAATAAGATCATTATGGCAAGAATTAAACAAATATTTTCAGGAAAAAGAACCTTGGAATACAGTCAAAGATAAGGAAACGATGGATCAGACAAAAACAACAGTGTCAATGCTTGCCCATGGATTAAGAATAACAGCCATAATGTTATTTCCTTTTACCCCAAAAATTGCAAGTAATGTACTTCTTATTTTAGGTATGGAAGATATTGATATTTATCAAGAAAAATATGATAAATTACTTGATTGGGAAGCACTAGAAAATACTAAAATTCCTAAATTAGAGAAAAATTTGTTTGAAAAAATAACCGATGAAAATATTGATAAACTTAAAAAACTATATGGACCAGTTGAGTCAGATAAAGTTATGAAAAATGAAGATAATATAAGTTATGAAGATTTTAGTAAAGTGAATTTAATTACTGTTAAAATTTTAAATGCAATTGAACATCCTAATGCCGATAAATTATTAGTTTTAACAGTTAATGATGGAGAAAGGCAAGATAGAACTATAGTTGCAGGAATTAAAAATGATTATAAAATTGATGAATTAATTGGTAAAGATATAATTATTGTTGATAATTTGAAACCTACAAAAATAAGAGGAATATTATCTGAAGGAATGCTATTAGCTGCTGAAGATGAGGATAAAGTAAGTTATTTAGAACCAAATAAAAAAGTAAAAGAAGGCAGTAAAATTAGGTAATATTTTACAATAGGTGTTTATAAATTGATTTTAGAATATTTTTATGTTAGTCTTATTTTGTCAATTTTATTATGTGGATTAGTTGCAGGTTTAGTATTTGGGTTTGCCGTAGTGGTCATGCCGGGTATATCAAAACTTTCGGATAGAGATTTTCTGATCACATTCAAAAATATAGATAGAATAATTCAGGATAACCAGCCTGCATTTATACTTGTCTGGGTAGGTTCAATTGCTGCGGTGATATTGACATTTATATTGGGAACTCTAAAATTGAACGGGAGCGTATTATATCTACTTTGGTTAGGATCATTTATTTATATTTTTGGAGTACAATTACCTACAATTCGTTTTAATATCCCCCTAAATAATGATATACAAAATTTGGATATTGTAAAATTAGATGAAGCTGAATTAGCTATATTTCGAACTAATTTTGAAACACCATGGAATTTTTGGAATAGATTTAGAACATTAAATGTAATCGGAGTAATAATTGTATTCCTTTTCATCTTGTATTTACGATAATTAAATTATTACATATTATGATCCATCTTGTCATATAAAGACCCATTAAGCTACTCGATATATTATATATAATGAGCTGCTCAATCTGCTATATCGTAAATTAGCAGATGACGAGACAATCATTATTAAGTGATTTACCCGGTAACTTATTATGCTAGATTAGATGTGAAATCCTGTGGATACCTCAGATTTTCTAATTGAGCGTTATTATGCAAAATATGAATTTTCAACAAAGTTCATGCTTAGTTCTTCAGATGCTGAGTCATGGACTATTGATGAACTTTTTTCCTTAGGAGAAAGCGATAAATTGACAGAGAAACTATCCAAACTCCATCTGGGATACACCGAGTCACAAGGAGATCCTCAGTTAAGGAAAATGGTTTCTAATCTTTATTCTGGAGTTTATTCAAAAAATATCCTGATGTATACGGGTGCAGAGGAAGGTATTTTTTCATTTGTAAATGCAGTACTTGATCCGGGGGACCATATTATAGTTATGTTTCCTGCATATCAATCACTTTATCAGATCGCAAAGGATCGTGGAGTGGATGTTTCATACTGGGATTGTATTGAGGATGATGGATGGAGACCTTCTCTTGAAAATTTGAGACGATTAGTCAAGAATAATACTCGGGCCTTAATAATCAATACACCGCACAACCCTACAGGTTTTTTATTTAGCCATGATGAAATTCAGGAGATTGTTGAAATCTGTAAAAATGAAGATATTTACCTATTTTCAGATGAAGTATATCGTTATAGTGAATATGATTCAAATGACAGGTTATTATCAGCAGTTGAGATGTATGATAAAGCTGTCACTTTAGGTGTGATGTCAAAACCAATGGGTCTTCCAGGATTAAGAGTCGGTTGGATAGCGACTAAGGATGCTGAAGTCTACCAAAAGATGCAACACTTCAAAGATTATGTTACAATATGTGGAAGTGCTCCATCGGAGTTTCTTGCTAAAGTTGCGATGAGTCATTTTGATGTTATTATGAAACGCAACCGAGATCTTATCCAGTCTAACCTCCAGATTCTACGAAATTTTATGGATAGCAATAAAGATGTATTTCAATGGGTAGAGCCCAAAGCAGGAAATATTGCGTTTATACGTTTATTATTAGATATGGATGTTGATACATTTTGTGACCAACTCAGAGAGAAAGAAGATGTATTACTTCTTCCTGCAAGTACCTATGAATATGGTCAGAACCACTTTCGAATAGGTTTTGGAAGAAAGAATTTTGAGGATGGACTTTCAAGGCTATTAAAATTTGTCCTTTCAATCAAAGGAAACTAAAATGGTTAAAATTAGATAATACTATTGTCGGTCAAATATAAAAAAATATTATATATAGATACTATATGAACAATATTAGATGGATGATAATGGGATATCAATTTTAAGATTAACGAAGATTGGAATAGTTTTGACATCAATTACATTGATTGATAATATAATAATTTATTATATAGGAAATGAATTTGGTGCATTTGATGGATTTCAAGTTGGTGGTGTTGAATTTGGATTAAGTAATGTGGTAATATTGACGTTGGTATTGTTATTTTTAGGTTATATAGGATTTTATTTATTAGTAAATATATTAAAAATTGATATGAAATTAATTAGATATGTTGCAATACTTGTCGTATGTTTATCATTATACTTACCAGTCATAAGTATCCCAGAAGAACAAGCTATCACGAAGATTGTTCTATCTTTAATGCACATTTCATCTGGAATAACAGTTATTGCTGGATTAACTTATGATGAATTAATTTTGAAATATATAAAATAAAATACTAAATAAGTAAAATTATTTGATGATTATTATTTTTATATTATTATAAATTTAGATTAATTTCTTCTTCTGATTGCGAAACTCATTGCTACAATTGAAGCCATACCAAGTACCATGAAAGTTGGATCTATAGGAGATTTACCTTCAGATTCTTGTTGGGTTACTGTAACAGTTGAACCATCAGCTGTAACTGTGGCTGCATCTTGGGTAACAGTAACGTTAGCACCTGCCTCTGTAACAGTGACATTGACACCTGCTTCGGTTTCTGTTTCTGTTTCTGTTTCTGTTTCATATTCTGTTTCTGTTTCTGTTTCAAAATCTTCGTAAATGCTTACTGAGTCATATGAACCTGAAGCTAAATTTAGGAAGAAGTAACTAATTAGATTTGCAATTACAACTGAACCATTGTGCCATTCACCTTTCTTTTCGGTGGTGTCACCATTCATAAATTTATAGTCTGTAAATATTGATTCACCAGAGACTGCTACCATAGAGTCTTTGGTACCACTTACATCATCTATTGTTTGGGTTACTAACATTGGATAGTTACCTGTGACATTATTATATGCATAATAGTCTGAATTTTGTAAACCTAAGTTACCATCTAAAGCAATTGCTCCAGCAGATGTGTTTAAGACAATGTTGACTTCATTTCCGCCAAAAGCAAGGTCTGCAGTTCTTAAATCACCCCAGTGTGTGCTGTTAACAGCATATGCTACTGCGGTTGGACCATGCATTACTAATTGATTGAATCCATCAGTGACATAATCAGTCAAGTCTGAGGAAACACCAGTTGAGTTTACGACTACACGGTATGCTGCTGCATCATTTGAGGTTGGGTCTTCTACTGAACCAGAGTCTAATCTTAGATCTGATGAAATTTCAGCAAGTAATGGATTACCAGTATTATTTGCATCATAATAACCTGCATAATCTGATTCTCCACCAACCCATAGGAATTTATCTCCTGACTCAAACCATGTCTCAATTGCGGATAAATTACCTGCAGATAAAACATTGTGAGTTCTGGGTAGTAAAAGAACATCAGGATCATCAGATGCTAATTGAGTTGCGAAATCGTATTCGTCAACCCAGGTAACATTATTACCGTCAGCTCTTTCAAAGTTAGCCTTTAAGGTATCGACGCTGGTTGCGAAATTATTCCCACCATAAGCAAGAAGTTTTATGCCCTCAACGTACACAACTGGACCTTTATCATAACCAGCTAATGCTGGGGCAGAATATCCTGCCATGATAAATGTCCCTACAAGAAGTAGTGATATGAATTTTATGTAATTCTTCATGATAGCTTGATCACCAAGTAATTCACGTTTGTCGACAATGTTTTTAATAGTTACGGATAAACATTAGCTAGTATTTCATTTATTATTTTGACAAAAAGAAGAGAGGCCATAAATACAAATAATTAAAGATAGAAGGGATTTTTATGTATTAGCGCTTATTTTTACGGATTACTGCAATTATAAATATACCAATAAAAAGAGGACTCAAAAATGAATGTGTGTTACTACTATTGGTTTGTATATCGATGGGACTTGAGTATATTTGAGAAGTATTTACTAGTGTTGTTTCAATTATTGTAGACGAGTTAGAGTTGTTACTATTTTCTGTTGTAGAAGTTTCTGTCGTCGAATTTAATGTAGTATTCGTAAGAACAGGTATTGGGATATCAATGATTTGGATTGGTTGGTCAATATTAGAGTCCATATCAATTAAGAAATTTTCATATTGATGAGTATCGTATCTGTCAGGATCAATTTGACCGACTACGGTTTGATTTGATCTAGAATGATAAGTGGGACCGACAACACCTGTTTCACCAATTATATTACCTGCAGTTATGCGTATTTTTAAATCTGCTCTAGAATTATATGGAAGATAAAAACTTCCATTATGAGAGACATTTTCTAATTTTCTATCAATTATGAATGTATCATCAACTTGTAGTGCTTTGAATATTTTTATGAAAATATTACTGATATTGCTTGTTCCATGAATAAACCATTCTACTTTATGTCTAGAATCTGCGGAAGATACTTTTAACTCAATATTATATGGGGCAAATAATTCACCATAAGATGAATTAATAAGTATTGGTAAAGATTTTCTACCTTCATTACCATAAATATCCGTTGCTGTAATTTGATAAATGTAGACTTTATTAAGTTCATATTGATAATTGTCTGTATAAGTTGTAATTGACTTATCAATGTCAGTTAGTAAAGTTCCGTTTCGATAAATACTATATTTTAGCAAATCTAATTCGGTATTAGGTGACCAAGTAATTGTTGGATAATTGTTTGTAAAGTCAGTAACTGATACTTTTTGAGGATTTAGAGGAGGTCTTAAATCAACGGAGTCAGATTTAAAATTGAACCAAGTGTACATTGGTTTATGATCTGAAGCAGTTATTACTGCAGGATGATCGGTTACCACAGAAGAGTTAACTAAATATTTGGTCATATGTTGATTAACAAAAATGTAATCTATTCGATCCCTGAAGTGATCTATAGAAGTATATGAACCCTGATGATTTAATGTGAACCCTTTACGATCTGGATTTAAGTCACGATATGTATCAAAGAAAATATGATCTTTTGGAGCCAGAGGATGAGATGAATTTATCATCATATCGATGGGAATAGTATCTAAATTATCTTGCATTGGTGCTAAATAATCAACTTCTGTATCTTGAGAAGTTAGAGAGTTAAAATCACCACCATATAAAATTGGCATTGAAGGATCAACCGTATCAAAATAATTCATTAATCCTTCATGTTCTAATAATCGAGCAGCTAAATTATCACAACATGATAAATGATTGGCCAAGAACATGATCTCAATGTCTTCAATTTCAATTATAGCTTGCATATAGGGATGATTCATTTTATGTTCTGTTCCGTCATCTAATGTTACATAATCTATGACTTCAGTACTTTTTATTGGGAATCTAGAATAAATCGCTTGACCATCTGTTGTTGAAACTGCATCAAAACCAACGACTTCATATGGTATTTCATCTTCAAAATAGGAGTTTAATTCATCTCGCCAACCTGGTAAATTATCTTTAGATCCTGTTTCAACTTGTATCAATATATCTGGATTTTCTTGTCTTATAATTTCTTTCCACTCAGGGTTTTGACCTGCTTCAACTGTATTATAATTTAGGATTTTTACTAGACCTGATAGATCTTTTTCTGACATATCTGATTCTATTAATTTGATATTATTTTCATTGGGAATATTTGCGGTGATTAGTAATGAGCATGAAATGAGTAACATTAGATAATGAAAATTTTTTGAAAACATAATTTTATTCAAGTTTGTTAATTATTAGTTGTTATTAAATATATTCTCGATAAGAGGTAATAATTTACTTGAGATATATTTTATGTTTTTAATGTATTCTATTATCTTCTTCGTCAAATACTAAAGCTTTGTTAGAAATCATTTGCAAACTGATCTCCGAACCTAATTCCATTGACACTAATTTTTCTAATTGATCAGAAATATTTGCCATTATTTTTGACCCATCATTAAGATCAATTTCGATTTGAAGAAAGTTACCCATATAAGCTTTATATGAAAGCTTACCTGAAATTAAATTTGTATCATTTTTATCAAAAGACAAGATCAAATCGTCATGTCTTATTATTAATTTTACATTTTTGTTTTCATACGATTTTTCAAGTAATTGTTCTACTACATCACCAGATGATAATGTTATGTGAGCAATATTATTTTTTGAATTTATTATTTGACCATTTAGTAAATTGTTTTGACCTACGAAACGTCCGACGAAATGTGAGTTAGGGTTTGAAAAAATTTCAAGCGGAGTTCCTAATTGGACAACATTTCCAAAATTCATTACTGCGATAGAGTCAGATATTGCTAATGCCTCTGTTTGATCATGAGTTACATATACTACAGTTACACCAAATTTTTTCGCTACATCTCTTATTTCAGTTCTTAATTCGACTCTTAATTTGAAGTCTAGATTAGAAAGAGGTTCATCACATAATAAAATTGTAGGTTCAATTGCAAGTGCTCTTGCTAAAGCAACTCTTTGTTGTTGACCTCCTGATAATTGTCCTGGATATTTAGTTTCATGACCCTCGAGTTGAACTTGTTTAACTAAGTTCATTACTTTTTCTTCGATTTCTTTGGAGGGTAGTTTTCTAATTTTTAACCCATACCCAATATTTTCCTTTACGGTCATATGAGGCCATAATGCGTAATTTTGAAATATCATACCCATATCTCTTTTTTGAGGAGGAAGTAATGTAATATCTTCATTTTCTAAAATAACTTTTCCGTCCGATGGAATGATGAAGCCTGCAATAGATCTCAAAATAGATGTTTTCCCACACCCTGATGGACCTAATAGAGTAACTATTTCACCATCACCAATGGATAAATCTACTCCTTTGACTGCATGGAAATCTTCATAGTGTATGTTTAAATTTTCTAAATTTAAGTTAGCCATAAAATCAACTCTCTCATATACCTGTAATCGCTTCTGCACGATTCTTTAACAAAACATTGGTAATGAATAAGCTAAGTGCTTGTAAAAACATTAAGAACATACCCATTGCTGCAAGTGCTCCAATTTTTCCATTTGCATCTGCCATGGCCCAAGTTACTGTACCATGAGTTTGAGTATTGACTAATATTAAAGTCGTTGAAACTTCACTCATATTGTATACTAATGCAATCAATGCACCTGCTACTATATTCAAGACAATTAATGGAATTATAACATTATAAATTGTTCTGCCTTTAGATGCGCCTAAATTATGTGCTGCTTCTTCTAGAACTGCATCAGTTTGTTGCAGACCTGCATATACTGCTCGAACGGTAAATGGGAATTTTCGAATAGTATAACTGATAATCAAGATTATGGGGGCATAAATTAGAGGATTGAATGTCAATTGAATATTTCCAAATGGTATTGCATCAGTCCCACCGAATAATAAAATAAATCCAATACCCAATACAACACCTGGTATTGCAAGAGGGATAGTAATCATTGTATCAAAAGCGGATCTTCCTGTAAATTGCTTTCTATTTGCTACATAACCAGCCATTGTAGCTAAAATCACAATAACACCAGTGGAGATTAATGAAAAGATCATAGTATTTTTGATGTAACTTCCAAATCCATTTTCCAAATCGAAAAGCTCTTGATAGTTACTTGTAGACCATTTTAAAGGTAATATTCCTGGTTCAGTTAATGAAGCGATGAAAATGCCGATATGAGGAATTAATGATAAGGTGAGTAGAATAATAAAATATGAATAAATTGCGATTAAATAAAGTATATTAGGATTTGCAGTTCTGAATGTACCTGCTCTTCCTTTACTTATCATTGAATATTGCCTTTTTTCAGTATATCTTCTGATCATGAAGAAACCTATAATTGATAAAATTAATAAAAATGCAGATAGGATTGAAAGCTCTGCAGGTAGTCTTCCTGTTTCACTTAAAGATTGACGAACAGTTGAGAGAATATAATATGTTATTGTTTTTCTAGCGGTTAAATCTCCAAATCCTGCAAAAATGGCAGGAGTACCTAAATCTTCCATGGATAATATGAGTACAAGAATACTGCCAGACGCAATACCCGGTAATGCTAGAGGAAGGGTGACATTTTTCACTACTTGAAATCTAGTTGCACCCATATTTTCTGCAGCTTCTTCAAGTGATGGATCTGCATTCATTAGTGAAGAGTATACATTTAGATATATAAGTGTAAAATAATGTGCGCTTTGTACAAAAACAATTGCAAACATTCCTTGAAGCACAATCCTTATACCAAATAAAGGTTCTAAGATTTCAGTATTAACCAACCCATTGTACCCTAATAATGCCATATAACCTATTCCAGATACGAATGGAGGTAATACTAATGGAATTAATAGAAATCCACCTAGAAGAGTTTTACCTGGTAACTCAACTCTTGCCATTAAGAAAGCTGTAAAAATTCCTATGACCAAAGACAAAATTGTTGAGGCGACACCCATAAAAATAGTATTAAGGAAAACACCATAATCTGGACCTTTTAAGAGATAAGCAGTAAAGTTTGGATCACTGCTATCAATTCTTATAAAATAAGTATCTGCATTTCTTGATGGATCAAAAAAATATTGCCTTTGAAATATTTCTTGATAAGTTGAGAAAGGGAAATTTCCATTTGAAAAAAAAGCTCCAAACATTACTTGTAATAAGGGTACTATCATAAAAAGTCCAAAAAATGCGGTGATAAAAATGATTATTGACCAAGAAATTGGATCGTCTCTCATTTCACGGCGTATGGAAATTAATTTTTCTCTTAAATTAGATGATTTTGTTTCTAATAAATCAGGAGAATTACTTTCCATACTGATCACCTCTTATTTGATTTTCATAATAGTTTATTGACAATTATCAAAAAATGTCCACCTTTTTTTTGATATTGAGTCTATTTAGTAGCAAAGGCGTAGCTAAACCTACTAATAACCACGAAATGTTAAAGGGCACATCTTCAACACTACTTTCTACAGCGCTAACTGAAGTTTGCTCAGTAACTTGTGAAGTAACTTCGACTTCGGATGTCGTCGTGACGGTATTTCCTTGTGAGTCAGTAGTGGTAATTGTGGTTTCTGTTGTTTCTACAGTTTCAGTGGTATATGTGAAGGGATCATCAACAGCTTCTTTTGCTTCGTTATATTTGTCTATAGAGTAGCTTTCCCATGCTGATTGTTGTTCTTGCCTAAATGTAGAGTCACTAATCATTTGTTGATTAATTTCCTGTGCTTTAGTTAAATTTATAGCAGGTACACCATATATGTCAAGAAGTTGATCCAATCTTTGATCAGGTGCAGGATCAAATGCACCACCTTGATAATTTAATGCGATTTCAGACCAACTATCTCTTAGAGTTGTATGAACATTGGTAATTGTTGCTTCAAAATGATATCGCATGGCTTCTTCTAAAGATAAAGATAAGTCTTCATCGAATGTTATACCTTCATTTTCTAATGTTTTAGAGTAAAGATTTTCTACTAGGGCCACTTGTGATTCTACTATGTATGTATCTTCTCCTACTAATGATCTAGCAGCATCGAATGCATCAGATCGTACGGGTAATCTATTAATACGATTGTCCAACCATAATGCTTGTCCTTCTGCAGATAAAACAAATTTTGTGAAAGCTCTGGCTGCATCTAAATTGGGTGCATTTTTAGATATTGCAATTGGGTCACCATTAACAATTGATGATCCTTCTGGAATAACATATTGACAATCTGGATTTTCATTCATAGCTATGACTCCGTAAAAATCGATAGTCATTGAAACAGCTACATCACCTCTTTCTACTGCGGCTCTGGTTTCTACAGAACCACCATATATTTGAGAATTACCCGCCATGGAGTAAATGATTTCCCATCCTCTTTCCCAACCGAATTTTTGCAAAATAATTTGATAAATACGAGTATTTGAGGTAGTGTCAGGTGCATTCCCCATAGCAATATTATTTTGTGCGGCAGTAGTAAAAAATTCAGGAGATGCCAGATCTTCCCAAGTAGTAGGGAATGGTAAATTTCTAGATTGCAATGTATTATTATTTACAGTAAACCCAAATGAAGATATTGCGGCTGCAACCCATTTCAAATTATTACTTTCGTCATATTTCTTCATTTCTGCACCTGCGATTGTATCAGAGACATTTGCACTAATCCAATTTAATAGAGAAGTATCATTTATTGATCTAAGATGATCGGCAGCTACTAAATTATTGAAAAGAGTGGGACCTCCTCCCCATGCAACTGATGCTCCAATTGCAGGATTTGTCAAGGCGGTTTCAAATGCAGCATATGTTGTTGGTGCAACAAATGAGATTTGATTGGCACTAGTAATTCCTACGGAAGCGCCCAGTGCAGACTGAGCGAAATATTCTGCATATTTTAGATAAATTGTACTATCATGTCTTGTTGCAATTACGAGATCATTTAATGCATTAGGGGCTAGATTTTGATTATCTTCATTGACTATTGTCGCACTTGATGCGGAGAAAACAAACGAACTAGTGGTCAAGAGTGTGAATGTGAATATCATAAAAATATAATTTTTTTGTATGCTCAACTTCATTAAATTGACAATCGTAATACATTTTATTAATATTATGCTTCTAAAATCATAAATCGAATTTTATTGGTAAAAGGATACCATGGAGATAAATTTATCTAATATATTCAACCCATTTATTTTATTTTGATTGATCTGAGAGCCCCATTTTGATAAATAAAAGAGGTACAACAATTATTCCAAAAAAGGTAACAATTGAGTAGCGTAACCATCTAAATAGAAACCCTAAGATTGAATTATCATCAACTAAAGAAGAGAATAAAGTATCTAATCCAAATAAAGGAATTGAAAGAACTGCAAATCCTAATGCTAATCTCATTATATAATTCAAAATTCGTTTTACTGGAGAAATTGAGCTTAGAGCTGGATTAAAGTTAACTAATTTTTGTTCTAATGTTATACTGATAACTAGTCCTGAAAAAACTCCTGCGAGTGTGACTATTGTAGAATTTTTTGTTTCAAATCCAGAGGTAAAACCAAGAATCAAAATGAAGAGAATAGGAGCAATGATAGAAAGGACTCTGACATATAGAACTTTAACATTCTTCCATTTACTAGCTATGGTAATTTCATATTTGCCAATAATTATTACAATGATATAACCGATGATCCATCCTAAAATGATATCTTCTAAATAATGTACTCCTAAATATGGGCGGGAAAAACCAATTAAAAAAATGATAATTGGAGTGAAAATCCTAGTTATTTTAGAGTTAATTTGTTTATGAAAATAATGCCAAAAAGTCATACTACCTTGAGCATGACCTGATGGAGTCGAAAATGAATGAGCGGTTTCTTCAATATCATTTTCGGAGATAGCCCAGTTTTCATCATATGTATTTTCATTAACGTATGGTCTGGGGTTTTGAATTATATTTTTTAAAATTTGATTGAAAATTAATGATAGAATTAATGCAAAAGTTACTTTTATTGCGACCTTTTTGTCATAAAGCCAGTAAATAGTTATAACGACAATTATATAACCTAAAGAGTCACCTAAGAATGTAAAAAATAAAAAAATATTTGTTAAAATATCAGTCCTATTTTGGAGTAACCAATCAATAATGTTAATATTCCAAGGTAGATCTACCACATATCTTACTGAAAATATTTAGATATGAAGGTTTTGCGAAATAAAAAAAAGAAAGTATAAAATAAGTTGAACTGCTTTGTAAAATAATAAATTGGGTGATAGATATGGAAATATTATGAAGGTAAATGATGAAATACCAATTTTTCCTTTACCTAATGTAATATTATTCCCAGGTATGATACTTCCATTACATATTTTTGAGAATAAATATAGAGATATGATTGATGACTTAATAGATAAAGATCCTGAGGACAGATTAATCGCAATAACTTGCATGAAGGTAAAGAATGATGGACGATATAGTTATGAAAAAATTTGTACAGTTGGACAACTGATTAGTGTCAAATTTCTAGATGATGGAAGATCAAATATTTTGATACAAGGAAAGTTTACTGCAGAGGTAGAACCTATTAAGAATCAACTTAAGGAATACTTAAATTGTGAAATTAAACTTATTAGAGAGGAATATTGGAAAAATCCTTATGAGGATAAAACTCCTAAATATTATGAATTGTTAGAGTCCATAGATAATATGAAAAAAAGAACTAACTTAGTTATTAATAATTTAGAAGATTATGAATTTGAAGATTTAATTAATGGGATTGCTTTTTCGTTTAATTTGAATAGCGAATTAAAACAACAAATATTAGAAACTCAGGAGTATGAGCAAAGGTTGAAAAAATTGATAGAAATAATAGATAAAATAGGACATTATGTGAATTACAAACCAAATATCAAAAAGTTCGAGGAGATTAATTAATCATAAATATATTTTATTCAATTTTATTTATTACATTCAATAGAATTATAAAAATTTAAGAGATTTAAGAGAATATAATGATTAAATTTAGTGAAGACCAACAGATGATTATAGATTTAGCAAAAGAAATCGCGGAAGAAAATATTAAACCACTAGCTTCAAAATATGATCAAGAAGAGAAATTTCCTTGGGAGAGTGTAAAGCAATTACAAGAATTAGGATTTATGGGAATGATGGTAGAGGAAGAGTATGATGGCACAGGTTTGGATACGATTTGTTATGCGCTAGCTATGGAGGAAATTTCAAAAGCCTGCGCTTCTACTGGTGTGACTATGAGTGTGAATAATTCATTATATGCTTATCCTGTACAAAAATATGGGACTGCAGAACAAAAAGAAGAATTTTTGAGACCAATTGTAAGTAAGAAAATTGGTGCATTTGCCTTGTCTGAGTCTGATGCAGGTTCAGATCCAGCATCTATGCGCACAACAGCCTTAAAAAATAAAGATGGTTATGTAATCAATGGATCAAAAATGTGGATCACAAATGGTGGAGTGGCTGATAATTTCATAGTATTTGCGAAGACTGATTCCCAAAAAGGTCATAAGGGAATATCTGCATTTATAATGAATAAGGATGATAAAGGCTTAAAAATTGGAGCTGAAGAGAAAAAATTAGGAATTAAAGCATCATCAACTACACCCTTATCTTTTGATGAATGTTTGATACCTGAAAATAGGTTATTAGGTGATTTGGGTGAGGGCTTCAAAATAGCAATGAATACATTAAATGGTGGAAGAATAGGAATAGCATCTCAAGCAATTGGTATAGGTCAAGCGGCTATTGAGTCTGCAAAAAAATATATGGTTGAAAGACATGCTTTTGGTGGACCTATTGCCAAATTTCAAGGTTTGCAATTCATGATGGCGGATTCAGTTATGGAGATTGAAGCGGCTAAAGCATTGACATTAAAAGCTGCATCTATGAAGGATAGAGGAGAAAGATTTGTAAAAGAAGCTGCGATGGCGAAGCTGTATTCTTCAGAGGCTGCGGTGAGGGCAGCAGATAGAAGTTTGCAAATTCATGGAGGTGCAGGATATAGTAAAGATTTTCCTGTGGAAAGATATTGGAGAGATGCTAAAATAACTGCTATTTATGAAGGTACTTCAGAAATTCTTAGGGTTGTCATAGCAAGGGAGACATTAGGCAGATATTAAGTTCTCAAATTAATTATTTATACGTTCGAGAGCTATTTTTGCACTATCTGCAATATCTTCATTGAGATTTGAAATAAATTTTTTGATTATTGGTATTGCTTTCGCATCTCCAAGTGTAGCTAAGGCAAGTAAAGTTTCATGCACAACAAATGGGTTTTGATCATTATCAAGTTGATCTACCAAATGATCGATCACTGATTGACTAGCGGTTTCTCCTAAACAAAATATTATTTCATGTTTTACTATAGGATTAGTTTCATGGTGAAGTGCTTTGATTAGAAGGTGGACATCTTCGGGTTGATTTGATTCTAATAATTGAAATGCAGCTTGTATTCTATTTTCAGGTTTAGTCATTAAATCTAATACAGTATTTTTTGAGAATTTTTTTGAAATTTTAGATATTTTCATATCTAATCTATCTAATGATATTTGTGCAGTATCGACAATATCAGGGTTATTAGATAACAATAATTTTTCGAGAGTTGATCTAGATTTAGGGGTACCTAAATTACCCAAAGCTAAAGCAGCTTCATGGATTACAAATGGATTTTCATCATTTTCTATAGCTGTTATGAGTATGCTAGAACATTGAGGATTATTTATTTCTCCTAATGAATATGCACATTCATGTCGCACAATTGCATTTGGATCATAAAATAATCCAAATTTTAATGCTGAAATTGACTTTTCACTAGGATTTGATAGTAAATGGAAGGCAGATTGAATACGAATCTCAGGTGTGAATTTAGTATTTTCTAAAATATCAATCGCAAGATTAAGATCCATGTCAAATATATCTTGATAATATTAGTATAAAGATTAAATTATATAGCTAAAAATTTGATATTAATCTAAATATAATTGTGATCTTGTTAAATGATTTTTGAACAGAAAAAATTCTCCATTGTATGTAATTTGAACGACTTCGCTTGTTTTCAAATATAAATTATGTTTTGTCAAGAGATATACTAAATCTGATAAGTTTGGGTTATGACCAACTATTAGCAATTTATCTGTTGGTGATATTAAGTACCAATCTTGAATTTCTTGGCGAACATCTGAGGGTTCCCCCCAAACTTCCAAAGAATTCTTGATAATAGGCGTGAGATCAGTATGGTAATTATTCTGTATTATTTCTAAAGTTTGTAATGCTCTTGTAAATGGAGAGACCCAAATGGTGTTAAATGAAATATTTTTAGAATTCATTCCTTTGCTACATTTATTTTGTCGTCTTATACCTATATCTGATAGGGGTCTAACTGAGTCTGTTGGCCACCTTGTATAATCATGGGCCGATTTGGCATGTCTGACAATGATAATTTCCATTAATGAATATCATTATTTTAATTTAAAAATTAAGAGAGGAGGCAAATTAAATTTGTTGAATAAATGTAGATTGTTTTACAACGATAATTTAAAAATCAAGCATATTTGTTATGATATAGGTATAATAAAATGAGTGAACAATTTGAAACAGTATCACTTTTAGTAGATGCAGGAGAAGCAAAACCAGGCGGATCTATGGCACCAGCCTTGGGTCCATTAGGATTAAATTTAGGTAAAGTAGTGGCAGATATTAACTCGGCTACTTCTTCATTCAAAGGTATGAAAGTACCGGTAGATATAATTGTTAATGTAGAGAAAAGAACATATGAAATTAGTGTGGGGCTACCTCCAACATCTGCTTTAGTATTGAATGAAATTGGATTAGCTAAAGGATCTGGGTTGGCTGGAACGGAAATTGTAGGCAATGCAGAGTTTGATCAAATCATGAGAGTAGCTGATGCCAAAAAATCAGATTTGTTAGCGGCATCATTAGGAGCCGCATGTAAAGAGGTTCTTGGAACCATGGTATCTATGGGAATTACATGTGATAGTTTAGATGTTAGAGAAGTACAGAAAAAAATCGATAATGGCGATTATGACGATCAATTATCTCAATATGAAAAGAGTAATCCGTTTTTTTAAAAAAAAGTTAAATTAAATTTGATTTGTATTTTTAATAAAATTATCGAGTAGGTTTTTCTTTTTTACCTGTAACTAATTGTTCTAACGATGCACCATTGACTTTCATTACTCGCCATTTAATACCTGGAATATCTCCTTTGGCACCACCTTTGGCACCTCCGATACCTTCGAGGATAACTTCATCGTGAATATCTATATAGAGAAGACCACCATCATTTGGAACAAAAGCTCCTATTTGCTTCCCATTTTTTACGAGTTGAACTCTAACACATTTTCTTAGAGCAGAATTTGGTTGTTTAGAACCAACACCATATTTGTCTAGTACTATACCTTTCGCCTGAGGTGCTCCTTCTAATGGATCTGCTTTTACATTTAATCCTAATGCTCTTCGTTTGTAGTCGATATCTTTCCATCTAAATCGTCTACGTTTATCTTTTAGGGTTCTTGCGGCATTAATTCCATTTGGACTTTTTCTTCTTCCCATTTGTCTCTAACATAAGCTAACAATAGAGCCTTTTTAATATTTAGTTCATGTTCAATTGATGTATAATTTTCTAATTAATTTGAAGAGAATTTTTGATAGTTAGGATTAATTGTAAGATCGATCATACCAGTTCCTAACATGACTTCTTGTCCGACCATAACTCTTTCTACAACTCCTACTAAATTATCTTGCTCGCCTCTGATTGCTGCATCAAGTAGATGTTTTACAGTGACTTCAAAAGCAGCTCTGACTAAAACAGATGAGCTTTCTCCGGAGATACCGTGTCTACCAATTTGACGAATGTCACCTGTGAATGTCATTAAATCTGCAACTAACATAATATGCCTTGGATCAACTTCTAAACCTTGTTTTTCCATTACATCATGAGCTTCTTTCAATATTGCGTTTCTAGCAGCCTCAATTCCCAAAGTGTCTGCAATTTCATGAATGTGATTTGTGTAAGTTCTTTGAGGATCTACTCCTGGAATTCTTAATAAAGACATGAAATTTGATCCTTCAGATACTACTTCATATTCATCTCTGCCAAGAGCATCTATTCTATTCTTTTTAATAAGTACTCTTTTTACTCCTTTTAAGCCTTTGATAGGGATATCTCTAATTTTCTCGGCTAGTTTTTGTAAGTCACTTAACTCTGGTTCCTCTTTATCAGGTTTTACATGAATTTCATTTCCAGATTGATCTACTTTGACTGTTGATCTTCTATAAGATGCTTTGTCTCTGACTTCTTCGGGTGTAATATCTTTGTCTTTTAGTAAATTTGTATCAAGCTTTATTGTTACTCTTTCTTCAATTTGATCTATTTCCACACTTTTTGCGATATTTGCGATTGTAGTAAGTTCAATGTTTCTTGCAACTTCTTTGGCTTTTTCTGGATCATATGCATATTCTGGAGTTAATGCTACATTCATTGTTGGAGTTGAAGGGTTTCTTCTAGCATCAACAATTTCAATTAATCTGGGCAGACCAAGAGTTACATTCATTTCTCTTACTCCTGCAAAATGGAATGTTCTTAAAGTCATTTGTGTACCTGGCTCACCGATTGATTGAGCTGCGACCATACCTACTGCTGCACCAGGATCTATTTGAGCAAATTCATAACTTCTTATGATTTCAGATGCGATAAGATCAAATTGTGGCTCAGTGATATATGTTTTACCTTTTGGGTCTACATTTAATTTACTTGCTATTTTGTTTGCTCTAGTAAAAATTTTATCCTCTAATTGATCATAAATTAAAATAGGGATATTGGAGGTATTTTCTTCTATAATTGTAGTTATTTTGTCTCTCACTTGTTTAGCGGATAAATATTTAGATGCCATGATAAAACCTTAATTTTTTCAACATTTTTTAAAAAGTTGAAAGTTATAATTAGTCTATAACTTTTAAGTTAAAAAAAGTTAAGATATGATTTATAATTTAAACGAATTAAATGATGAAATGAGATGGAAGTCATTTTAATTAATATGTTATAAATGAGGAATTTGGATAAGACCATTAAATATTAGAAAAAACCTTTAAGTCGTAATATTAATCATAAAATGTGGACAAAATTGAAAAAATTAGTAAATTATCATTACAGATTCAATTTTCTGCCACTGCAGTAGCAAGTAGTTTGGTACTAATTTTTGTACCTAATTTCGAGACCATATCTTTTACTGCATTTTTATTTGGATTTCTTTTTCCCGTTAAAATGGCAATATATGGGACAATTATTATGACATTGACTTGGGAAATAGTAGCAAGTATGATTTTTGGTTTTTCTGGAATAATATTCCCGTTTAAAATTATTGCATGGATAATTATAATGTTATTAGGAGTATTAGGGAGAAGATTAAAAATTAAACATCCTGGAGAATTTGCTTTTTTTGGAGCAATATCAGCTATAATCTTTGACTTAATTGTAAGCATTTCAAATGTATTAATTTTTATCAATGATAGTTTAAGTTTTGTAACTGCATTTGTATCATTTTTAATTATAGGTTTAGTTTTTACGATATCTCATTTTACTTTTAATTTTGTAATATTTTCATTAATGCCAAAAGTATTCAAGGTTATAGTTCCTTTAATTATAGATAATTATGGAGAATTATGTTTGATTAATGAAAAATATTTTGACGGGGTGAGTAATAATACTGAGGAGAATTATAAAAATATACTTTTTGGAATTGGTAAATTTAGATTTTCGATTTATGTGATAAGTTCGTTAATGTTAATATTTTTACTAATTTTTACAGGTGTCAGCTATTATGAAAATATTAATGAAAGGGAAACAGAAAACATACAAGAAATATCTTTGTCGATTTCAATTTCATATTCTGATCTGAGAGTGAATGAAACTTTTGAACTCGTTGTATATAATAATTATTCTGCATTAAATATTTTAGAGGAGGTTTCAATATTGAATTATACAGATCAATTTGGGATACCATATATTCAAGCGATAAACAATGTATGGGAAAATTTGAATATATCAAACCATTATTGGATATTTTATTTAAATAACATAAAAATTGATAGAGGTGTGAGTTTATTATTTTTTAATGATGGAGATATATTTTTGTGTAGTTATGAAAATTATTAATCAAAAATTATTCTTTGACTTCATCTTCTGCTTCTAGAATTCTATTCATTATTACATCTAAATTGACTGCATTTCCTGCATCTGATTTTGCGGGATCAATATTATCATCACCATATGTGAATTGAATTATTTCTCCTGCTGCATTTCTAACAGTTTTATCATATTGCGCAGACAAGTCTTGCATAGCATTTACTAATCTACGTTGCATATATCCAGATGATGAAGTTCTTACGGCAGTATCAACTAAACCTTCTCGTCCTCCACAAGCATGAAAGAAATATTCTGTGGGAGTTAAACCCGATCTAAATGAAGCATCCACAAATCCTTTTGCGGGTGATGATAAATCACCTCTTTTGAAATGAGGTAAAGTTCTATCTTGGTAACCACGTTTTATTCGATCACCTCTAACTGATTGTTGTCCTACATTGGCAGACATTTGACCTAAATTCATCATATTACCTCGAGCACCAGTTTTTGCCATGATAACAGCCTCATTTTCTAATCCTATGTATTCTGCGGCGATGTTAGCAGCATCATTACGTGCGATAGATAGAACATTTTGAACATGCATTTCTAAAGTTTCTTCTAATGTTTGACCGGGAGATCTCTGCATAGTTCCATCATGATATTGTTGAATTAATGAGTCGACTTCATCTTTTTTACCTTCTAATAATTTTTTAATATCTAATCTTCCAGTATCCGAAACATCTACATCATCTAATCCCATGGAGAATCCCCAACGAGTTATGAATGCAGATAGCATTTTGGTAACTCCATCTAAGAATTTTCTTGTTGCTTCTGCACCAAATTCTTTTAATATTCTGTGAAGGACACTGTTAGCAACTTCTGCTCCAAAGGCAGTTTTATCAATGACTCCTTTTAGTAGTTGCCCCTCCTTAATTTGAATAAAACCTTCATGTGTACAAGTATTAAGAGTACAAATATCTGGAGTTGTGCATAATCGATTTCTCATGACATAATTTAGATCTTTGGGGAATAAAGTTGAAAAAAGGCTTTTTCCAGACCACATAGGTTCTCCATCTATGGAGGTAGTATCGGATGGTGGTAAGTCATCAACTCCTGCAGCAGTGACTAACTCTGTAGCAGTTTGTTTATTGACAATAGTTGATTTTTGGGTAAGTAAATATGCACCAGTGATAAAATCTTGAATAGCACCAATTATAGGTCCACCATATCTTGGAGTAGATATTTGTTCTTGGACTAACATTAAAATTCTAGCTTCTGCTCTTGATTCCTCTGATTGTGGAACATGAAGATTCATTTCGTCACCATCAAAATCTGCATTATATGGTCTACATACACATAGGTTGAGCCTGAATGTTTTTCCTGGCATTACTCGAACTTCATGAGCCATTATTGACATTTTATGTAATGATGGTTGTCGATTGAATAAGACAACATCTCCATCTCTTAAATGACGTTCAATTGTAAAACCTGGTCTTAATGAGTCTGAAATTACAGATGGATCTCTAACGAACCGTAGATCAACTCTTCTTCCATCATCTCGAATAATATAATTAACTCCTGGATTACCTTTTGGTCCTTTCATTACTAATTCTTTCATTTCTTCTATATTCCATTCTGTAACTCTTTCTGGAACTGTGAGGATTTCTGCGATTTCTTTGGGAACTCCAACTTCATTTATTGAGAGTAATGGATCTGGTGAAATAACAGTTCTCGCTGAAAAATCAACTCTTTTACCGGATAAGTTTGATCTAAACCTTCCTTCTTTTCCTTTTAGTCGTTGTGATAATGTTCTAAGAGCTCTTCCTGATCTATGTCTAGCTGGAGGGATACCTGAGGTTTCATTGTCATAAAAAGTTGTAATATGATATTGTAATAGTTCCCATAAATCTTCAACAATTAATTGTGGAGCACCACTTTCACGATTATCCTGTAATCTTTGATTAATACGTATTATATCTACTAATTTATGAGTTAAATCATCTTCTGAACGAATACCTGAGTCTAATGTTATGCTTGGTCTTACTGCCACGGGTGGAACTGCTAAAACCTCAATTACCATATATTCAGGTTTTGCACTTTCAACATCAATTCCTAAAAGAAGTGCATCGTCTGCAGGAATTGATTTTAAACGATTTTGAATGTCTAAAGGTGTAAGTCTGTCGGATACTTTTTGACCATCTGCTGTTTCATATTCTTCATGATATGCGGTTGGTTTTTCTAATCTTATTTTATTTTGGAAATCATCACAATGGAAACAACCACCATCAGAAACGTTTTTTGGATTTATTAGAGCATCTCTATTTCTTTTTGCTTCTTTCCAAATACTATCTACTAGAGTTAAATCTATGGCTCCTTGAAGTTTTTTGGTTTCTTTTAACATATCGGCATATTCAATAATTTGATTTGGCTCAATCATAATTCTTGAACAAGTTCTACAAATTACTTGTAATATTTTATAGATTACCTTATTGAAACCAACATGTACAACTGGTCTTTGAAGTTCTATATGACCGAAATGACCGGGACATTGACCAAGAGTATTGTTACATGTGGCACATCTTTGGCTTGGATCTATTGTACCTAAAGAATTATCCATTAATCCAGAGGGAATTGCAGTACCATCTTCATCAAAAGTGTCAGGTGTAAGTATTCTTTGAACGGACATTCGTCTGATTTCATCAGGTGATAAGAGTCCTAATTTGATATTTCTTATTCGTTTAGGTAATTGTGAAGTAGACATTTTATTTCCTCAAGACATAGTATCAACTGAGGATACTATTATTCTAAATATCCATATTTTTAATTCTATAAAAAATTTGATTTATGAACCGAATGTACAATCAATTGAAGATAGTTAAAACAGGATTTATACTTTAGCTGTGAGATAATTTGAATTTGATTATTATTTAGCGCCTTTTATTTACAAATTTTAAAATCAATATCGAACCTCTTTTTAGATCAATAGACTTTAATGATTAATGAGTATTGAAATTAGATCTGAGGATGATAATATGAAACCATATCTTGATCATCCGGTGGAGCTAATTGAATTAAGTAAATTATTACCACATGAAATGACAATAAGATCTGAAATTGAATGGTTAATAAAAGACTTGAAAATGAATAAAATCTTGATTTGGCCGATTTTAGTTGATAAAAATACAAATTTAATACTAGATGGGCATCACAGAGTTTTTGCGATGAAAGAATTAGGCTACAATAAAATACCTGCACATATCTTGAATTATGATGATGAAATGATTAAATTAGATACTTGGTATCCAGTGATAAATATTCCAACTGATGATTTGATTAATATTTTAAAAGAAACACCTGTTATTGTAAAAAAAGTTGAGAAGAGTAATTTGAATTATGAATTATTAAAATCTAGAAATTTTACATGTTATGTGGTTAATAAATTTGAATTATATGAAATCGAGGGAGATAGGGATAAAATTTTTGAGATCATAAGAATAAACTTTATGGATAAAATTACTTATTATGATAATTATAAAATCGCTTTAGATAATACTGATGCAGAGAATACATGTGTACTAGCATGGTCTTATGGTAAAGATGAAGTGAGGAAATTTGCGAAGACAGGAGGAGTATATGACCCCAAAACAACTAGACATGTGTTACCATTTAAAGTTAAAAAAATACATTATGATATTGCTGATTTATAATTTAATTAGGTACAAAACTGTTTGCGGTACAACTTGGACATCCTCTTGAGAATGATTTTCTACAATAAAATTGTCCACATTTTCCACACTTGCCCTCAGAGGGGACATCATTTCTACCTTCAGAAGAACAATGCTCACATTTTGGTGTGGTTTGTTTTTGTAATGAATAGTAAAAATATATTGTTATAAAAGAAATTATGAGAATTCCTGCGACATACCCAAAGAAACTAGCTAATTGATTACCAAATGAGTCACCGCTATTTGCTCCATCACAATCTCTTTCACCTTGTATAATAGATACTATGTAAGTGTCAAAATATAACGTTTGACCTTCAAATTTTTCTTGAGGGGAGCCAGGAGGAACGTTGACATAACCTTGTGATGGGGGAACAATTATATTTTTTTCTTCTCCGACTTTCATACCTAGTAAACCATTATAAAATCCATCAATAAGTCTCCCAGGTTCAATAGTAAACTCAGCACCATTATCTCTATGTCTATCAAATTCCTCAAAATCACCATCACCATCAGGATCATATGTTCCAATATATTGGACGAGTGCTACATCCCCTTCTTCAATTCCATCACAAGAAGTATAAGCAGTCACTGAAATTGGTGTGCTTATTGAAAATAATTGAACTATGATGATAATTGACATAATTATTGAGAGATTTGTGTGCTTCATAATAAGATAATAGCACTATAATTTACTAATTTAAATAATTCTTGAATGATAATATAAAATGTGAAACAAAGATTATGATAGACTGTTCCAAAAGAAATTCTTATTATTTCAATAAATTATTTGAAATTATGAAGGAGTTAGTAAATTATACTTTTGGAAATGTTAATGAAAATAATCTTAATTTTCATTATTTAAGAGTGGGAAATACTAAACCCTTGATAGATGAATTAAGAAAAATATCTGAAATTGAAAACATTAATTATGATTATCATAAAACAGATAGTTTTCAAGATTACAACTTTGGATCATCCTATAAAAATTATGATGGATATATAATCAATATTTCAATTAATGATCAGAACATTGTAGATATGAGAAATGATTTTTGGAAAAATTATATATGGAAGACTAAAGATTTTGAACAATTAGTAGCTTTGGTTATACCGGATGAGGAAAAGATAGGAAGCTTGACAAAAAGTGAAATAGTTGAGAGTTTATCTCTTTCCAGATTAGTAGATAGAACTTATGCAATCTTTCAAAACACAAATGAAAGTATTCCTTTAATTAAAAAATGGTTAACATCGATGTCTTCAATTGTTCATAGAAAAAGTAATAACGAAAAAAATGAAGATGAATAGTTGAGATCAGATATGAGAAACAAAGGGAAGCATTAAATTTAACGTGGTTATATAGAATATAGGTTAATCGTAATGGATATAATTAAAGAATTAATGGATAAAAAGTACCGTGGAATTAGTGTAAGAAGCATATGTACCGATCCTGAATTTAGAAACAAGGTCATGGAAGATGAAACTGTTAGAGGAAATTTTGAAGTCAAAAAATTAGTGCTAGACAAATTAGCGGTAGGTGGTAAAGTTTTGTTGACAGGACCAACTGGAGAAGCTAAAACATTATTTGCCCAAATTTTATTAAACCATATAATTTCTGAAATTAATTCATATAAATATCATATTGATGGATGTCCTTTTTATGAGGATGCAGGTTATATAATACATGTAATAGAAAACTATACTTTGAATATTGCAAATTCAGTTAGAGTTTTACAAAGTCTATGTCCATTTTGTAGAGAAAATATTACAAATTTATTAAATAACAAGAATATGAATGTAAGTTTGGATAATACACAACAAATGTTGGAAATCAAAAACCTTCATGAAATATTGAAAGAATTACCTGTGGCAAAA